>Ga0213879_10000002_pt1 | contig 254047 bp, 232 predicted proteins | sample VelepicoBEBS_R03_FD_161046 | JGI IMG/M metagenome (GOLD analysis project Ga0213879, IMG submission 161046) | Vellozia epidendroides bulk soil microbial communities from rupestrian grasslands, the National Park of Serra do Cipo, Brazil - BS_R03 | ecosystem: Environmental > Terrestrial > Soil >...
TATCTCGAGTATCACGACACCGCACACTACTTCAAACGCCAAGCGCTGTATCTCGTCGCCGGCTGCGTGCTGGCCTACGGCGCCTACCGCGTCGACTACCGCAAGCTGCGCAAGCTCGCGCCCGCGCTCGTCGCGATCGCCTTCGTGCTGCTGGTGCTCACGCTCATCCCGCATGTCGGCTACGCCGCCGGGGGCTCGCGGCGCTGGCTCGGCTTGCGCGCCCTCTCGTTCCAGCCTTCGGAGATCGGAAAGCTCATCCTGGTGCTCTTCCTGGCCGCGAAGCTGGCACAGATCGGCGAGGGCGTGCGCTCGCTCTCGAAGGGCGTCGCGCCGGCGCTGTTCATCACGCTGCTGCTCGCCGCGCCGGTCCTCATGGAGCCCGACATGGGGACCGCGTCGATCTACATCTTCACCGCGTTCGCGCTGCTTTTCACCGCCGGGGCGCGGATCGAGCACCTCATCATGTGCGTGCTGGTGATGCTGCCTGCGGCGACGATCGCGGTCGGGACGTCGGCCTACAAGCGCGCGCGCATCTTCGCCTTCTTGAACCCATGGAAGGATGCGCAGAACACCGGGTTCCACATCGTGCAGTCGCTGCTCGCGCTCGGCAGCGGCGGCCTCTTCGGGGTCGGGCTGGGCGCGTCGCGGCAGAAGTACCAGTACCTGCCGATGTCGCACACGGACTTCATCTTCTCGATCATCGGCGAGGAGCTGGGGCTGCTCGGCTGCATCGCCGTGATCGCGCTGTTCGTGCTGTTCGCGATCCGCGCGATCAACCTCGCGCTCAAGGCGCCCGACCGGTTCGGGATGCTGCTCGCGATGGGCTGCACGTTTTTGATCGTGATCCAGGCCTTCATCAACATCGGCGTGGTGACATCGTCGTGGCCGGTCACCGGCGTCCCGCTCCCGTTCATCTCGTTCGGCGGCACCTCGCTGATCGTCTCGCTGCTCGCCGTCGCGCTGATCGCCAACGTCGGCCGCCACCGCACCGACTAGCCACCTTAGCAAAGGGGCGAGGCTAGGCTTGCTGTAGTGGTTAGGATTGCACATATGGCAGTTATTGCGCTTATGGCAGTTATGCTGTACGATGTCATCTGACGAAAAACACCTCATGGGAGGCAAGCATGCCCTTAGTACGGCAGTCGGAGCCGATCGAAGCACGTCCCGATGAGCGGGCAGCTTTAGAAGAACTTCTGCGGCGGCTCTTTCGGGACAAGATCGTTCCTCAACTGACCGCGCCCGATGAGCGGCCGGTCGATTTGCCGCACTCGCTCTATGAAGTGTTCAAACTGTCAGCGCCCATTCTTGTGCGGGGTGACATGGTCTCGATCGTTCCCGTGCATAAACTGCTCACGACCCAGGAGGCAGCGCAATTACTTAACGTGTCGCGCGAATACGTTCGGCAACTGATCCGGGACGGCAAGCTTCCGAGCGTAGACGTCGGCCGGCACCACAGGGTGCGTTTCTCCGATCTTATGGTTTATCGCGAACGGCGCGATGCGGATCGCCGGCGCGCGCTGGACTCGATGACCGAGCTGGGTGTCGAAACGGGAAATTACTTCGAGGCGTAATCACAGACGGTGTTACCGGCCAATTTTCCGGTCGTATTGGATGCGTGCGTCATGTATCCAGCCGCGCTCCGCGACACGCTGCTGCGTGCCGCCGAGCGCGACCTCTACACCGTCCACTGGTCGGAACATATCCTAGAAGAACGGCGTCGCAACCTCATCGCTGACGGCCGAATGTCCGAGGTGCAGTGGGCACATCTGAGAGCCCAGCTCACAATAGCGTTCCCGTCGGCATTGGTTGTCGGCTTGAGTCCTTGATTGCGTCGATGGCGAATGACGTGAACGATCGACACGTTACGGCCGCCGCCGTTCGATCTCGAGCTGAAGTAATCGTCACTGCAAACCTCCGGCACTTCCCTGACGCTGCACTGAAGCCGTATGCATGCGAGGCGAAGTCTCCCGACGACTTCCTTCTCGATCTCACTAGCATTAGTGCTAAAGCGATGTCGACGATTCTGCGCGAGCAGTTGACGGCGATCTCGCGAAAGGACCCGAACGCGACGATGGATCGACTCCTTCAGACGCTTACGAAACTCGGCGCTCCCGGCTTCGTGGAAACAATGCGCGCCGTTCTCAGCGCTACGGAGTAAGCAGACGCAACCCTCGGATCGGCGGCCGCCGGCGCGGCTGATTACGGTCACGCTCGCAGCGGCGTTTTTCTTGATTCCGCTGTATCCGGCGTTCATCACGCTGACCGGCGCGTCGGTTCCGGGCATCCTGGTCATGCCGCGGGCTGTGACGATCCTGCTGCTCGCGTTCTTGGCGGTCGTCGCAGTGCTGTGGATCGTGCTGCTGGTGTCCGCGCCGGCGGAGCCGTTGCCGACCGTGCCGGCCGTCGCGGCGTTCGTCTGCGCCGCGGCGCTCGCAGCCGCGCTCGGGTTCGATCCGCTCGGCGGCGCGCTGTTCGTCACGATACTCGCCGGCGGCGCGGTGTGGCATGCGACGATCGTGCGATTCGTTCGCGATCCGCAGACGATCAAGACGATTCTCGGCGCGTTCGTCGTGTCGGGTGCGCTCGCGTCGCTCGCTGCGATCACGATGGTGCTGTCGAAGACGCCGGCGGCGCTGTACACGATCGGGCACGGGCGCGCGATCGGGACGTTCGTCGTCCCCGGTGAGCTGGCCGGCTATCTGATCGTGTACGTTCCGGTAGCGTTCGCGGTCGCGCGCACAGGACTCGGTCTGCGCGCGCTCGCCTACGCCGGAGTCGCACTCGGCGGCGTGGCCTTTGTGCTGACGTTCTCGCGCGCAGGATGGATCGGGATGGCGGCGGCGATCGCGGCGTTCGTGCTGCTGCGCCGGCGCCGCAGCGGGGCGCGCTATGCGGTCGCGGTCATGGGTGCGGCGGTGATCCTCGTCGCGCTCGCGTTCAACGCGCACCACGATCCCTCGGAGAACTTCACCCGGCTTTCGATCTGGGAAGCCGCGCTGCGGACGGTGGAGCGCTTCCCGCTCTCCGGCGCCGGCCCGTTCGACTTCGCGCACGTCTACCCGATCGTTCGCATGCCGGGCGGCGAGCCGGTCGCGCTGCACGCGCACAGCATCGTGCTGACGATCGCGGCGGAGACCGGCTTGATCGGGATCGCGGCGCTGTGCTTCGGCTGGTGGCGCTTCGTCGTCGCGCTGCGCGGTCGGCTGCAGCCCGAAACCGATCTCGCGCGCGTCGCGGCCGCCATCGCCGCCGGGCTCGCCGGCACGTGGATTCAAGGCCTGATCGACACGGTGACGGTCGTGATCTTCGGCCTCTGGCTGCCGTTCATGGCGCTCGCGCTCGCCTGCGCGGGGGACGGACGGCGCGAGTCGGCGCTGCCCGCCCACGCGCCGCCCCGCGTGCTCGCCTCCCGCATCGCCGCAGTCGCCGTCGTGGCGCTCGGGCTTGTCTGCGCATTCGTTCAAACTGCGTCCGACGCGGTGTACGCGAGCGCGGCGTCGCCGCGTTCGGTCCCCGCGCATCTGCCGCAGCAGCTGGGCACGCGCTGGTACGCAGCGCTGGAGCGCGTTGCCCCGCTCCCGTTCGTCGAAGAAGTCATGGCCGACGACGCGCTCAGGCGCGGCGATCTCACGGCGGCCGCCGCGCATGCCGCGCGGCTGCATGACGGCGCGCTGCGCAGCGATCTCGAGGCGCGCATCGCCGCCGCGCAAGGGCACGACGGCGAAGCGATCCGGCTGTTTCTGCGCGCGGGCGACGCCGAAGCGGTCCAGCCGTTCGTCGCCACGTGGTCGCAACGGGGGAGGATTCGCGACGCCTACGCGCTGGAGCTCCGGCTGCGCGACCGGCTCGCCGCCGACGAGACGCGGCCCAACGCGCTCGCCGAGAGCTGGTGGCGGCTGGGGTGTCTGGCGACCCAGCTTGGTGACGCGCGGGAAGGCGCCGCCGACTATGAGCGCGCGATCGTCCTTGCGCCGCTGAACACGAAGTACCTGAGCGACGCGGGCGCGCTGGCGCAGGCGCGCGGTGACGCGAACGGCGCCGCCTCGTACTTCGCCCGCGCGCGCGAGATCGACCCGTCCGGCGCGACGCTCGACGCCTCCGGCGAGCGCTGCCCGCGGAACTGAAACCACTGCCTCGGATGCGACGTATGGTAGGGCGATGGGCGCGAGACACGGCCGCCTCCTGAGCGAGACGCGCTGCGAGAGCGTCGACGTCGCGGAGATCGCGTACGACGCCGAGACCGTGCTGCGCGACCACTGCCACGAGCGCGCCTACCTCTCCGTGCTGCTGGACGGCGCGTACACCGAATTGCGCCAAGGCTCGCCGCGCTACTGCACGCCCGGAACGGTGATCGTGCACCCGTCCGGCGAGGTGCACGCCGATTACTTCGTCGCCGGCGGGCGCTGCGTCAACTTCGAATTTGCCGGCGGTCTCGGCGACTCGCAAAAAGAGCTCATGCGCGCGGTGCGCGCGACGCATCCGAGCTTTCAATCGGCTATCGCTGCCGTACTGCGCGAACGCGACGGCGACGCAGCGCACGAAACGCCCGCCGGGCTCGCGCGCGTCCTGCGCGAGTTCCCCTGGGTCGCCGCCGTGCCGCTTACGGCGGCGGCGGAGCTCGCGGGGATGCATCCGGCGCACTTCGCGCGCGCGTTTCGCGCCCACGTCGGGCTGACGCCCGGCCGCTATCGGCGCCGCGAGCGCGTCCGCGCGGCATCGTGCCTGCTGCTCGACACACCGGCGTCGCTCGCCGAGATCGCGCACGCGTGCGGCTTTAGCGATCAGAGCCATCTGACCAACGTCTTCCGCGAGACGGCCGGCGTTCCGCCGAAGCGCTACCGCGGCGCCTTCGCGCGCTAAATTTTTCCAAGACGCGGTCGGCGAGCGGCGCTAGGATGCTGCCATGCCGGTTCTTCCGCTGCTGGCCGCCGCCGCGTTCATCGGCGCCGGCGCATCACCTCCGCCCGCATGCGCCTCGGCGCGCGCGCTCTTCGCCGGCGTCCGCGCGCACACGGGCGGCAAGGCCTGGGACACGGCGAAAGAGCTGGTCGCCGACGGCACCGGCTACGGCGAAGGCTTGCCGGGCCGCACGCATCTCGCGATCGACCTGACCAGCGGCGCCACCGCGACCACCGACGACCTCGGCATCGCGCAGCAGCGCATTATCTCGTCAGCCGGCGAGACGTGGAAGCAAGACGTCACGCAGGGCGTTCACCGGCTCGACGCGCCCGACGCGCGCGCGAAAGCACGGACCGACGCGTACCTCGCGCGCCGCGGCTACTTCCGGCCCGCGACGGATCCCGCGTCGTTCGCGTGTCTCGGCGACGTGGTCGAAGACGGCCGCGCGCTCCGCCGCGTGCGCATTACTCCGCGCGGCGGACGCGCCGTCACCGTGTGGGTCGATCCGGCGGCGTACGTCGTCGTGCGCACGCAGCAGCAGGCGCCGACGCACCTTGAAACCGTGCACTACGGCGCGTATCGCGCCACGGCCGGACTGCTGCTTCCCTATGAGATCATCGAAACCGGCAGTGCGCCGGAAGAGACGGTCTTGCGTTCCATCCACGCGTATCGCTTGCTGGCAGCCGCGAACCCCGGCGACTTCGCGCGCCCGCCCGATTCGGCGAATCAGCGCATCACCACCGGCGCAGCGTTCACGCAAGTGCCGACCGACGACGGCAGCGGCGCACCGGTCGTCGAAGCGTACGTCGACGGCCACGGGCCGCTGCCGTTCATCCTGGACACCGGCGGCCACGCGATCCTCACCGCCGGCGCGGCGAAACAGCTCGGACTCCTCGCGAAGGGCGGCGGCGTTTCGGGCGGCGCCGGTGAAGGGACGATCAGCGAACAGTTCGCGCGCGTGCGCAGCCTGCGCATCGGCGATGCGGAGATCAGCGATTTTCCGATGTTCGTGATCCCGTACGGCCCCGAGTTCTCGAATCGCGGCCCCGGCAAAACACCGCTGGCCGGGATCCTCGGACTCGAAGTGTTCGAGCGCTTTGCGGTGACGATCGACTACGGGCGGCACACGCTGCGGCTGCAAACGCCGCAAAGCTACGTTCCGGCCGCCGGCGACGTCGTGGTGCCGCTGCTGTTTCAGGACGACATGCCGCTTGCGTACGCGAGCGCCGACGGCGCGCGGGGGCTCTTCGGCGTCGACACCGGCAACAGCGGGCGGCCGTTCTTGTTCGGCGACTTCGTGCGGCACCACGGCTCGTTGCAGCGCTACGACGCCGGCGCGGCGTCGCAAAGCTTCGGGACCGGCGGGTCGGTTTCGTCGACCTCGCACCGCTTGCGAGACCTCGAGTTCGGCGGCCTGGTGATGCACAAGTTCGTGACCGACTTCGTCGTGCAGCAGAAGGGCTCGTTCTCGTCGCGCACCGAAGCGGGAAACATCGGTCATGACGTGCTGTCCCAGTTCACGCTGACGACCGACTACCGGCGCGGGCGCATGTACCTGCACCGCGAGCCCGGTGCGCCGCTGCCGGTCTATACCCGAACCGGCTTCGCCGGTGCCTCGCGTGACAAACAAGGGCGAATCGTCTTCGGAAGCGCGGTTCCCGGATCGCCGGTCGCCGAAGCGGGGCTGGTGAAAGGCGACGTGATCCTCACGCTCGACGGCATTCCGTCGCAAAGCATCACGCCGGCCCAGCTCTTCGCGCTTTCGCGCCGAGAGGTCGGCACGACGCTGCGCCTGACGGTGCAGCACGAGGGGGAGCAGCGCGAGGTCACGCTGATCCGGCGCGAGCTGCTGTGCAACGCCGGCGCACAGCCGTGCGGCGCCTGGATCAGCGCCGCGCGGTAGCGCAACGTTACGGGCGAGCGATGTGCCACACGCCGCCGAACGCGTTGACGCCGTCGCCGTTCGTTTGGCCGGCGGCCGTGTCGAACGCGAACGTGTAGAGCGCACGCGTCTTGTAGGCGAGCTGCGTCGAGCCGTCGCCGCGCACGAACGACGTCCACGGTGAGGGCAGCGTCGTGCCCGCGGCGACCGTGACGGGCGGCCAGTTCTGTGCGCAGGTTCCGCTGCAGGTCGAGGCGTTCGGGGTGCCGAGGTCGGCGTCGAACACGTACACCGTGCGGTTGTTGGAGTTGACGAACCCGGCGCTGCCGGCGAGCTGCATCGTCGCGAGCGGCTGGGTCGCGGGCGGGCTGGAAGGGTTGGACGGCGGCGGGCCGCCGTAGCCTCCGGTGGAGCCTCCGCCGCCGCACGCGGCGAGCGTGCTCGCGAGGAGCATCGAGGCGAAAAGCTGTCTGATCATGCCGCGACGCTATCTGCCCGGCGTGAAGCGCCGCTGAGCGCGCGCCTCGCGAAGTTTCAGGAAGTCCTCACCCGCGCACGCGCATGGGATCGCGCCGCCGCCGTGAAAGGGCGGCCCAGCCGTGCTTCCGTCCGACCTCGTCTGCTCGCGCGACCCCGAGCACCGGTTTTCGCCGGCGCAGCTGCACACGCTCTGCCCGCACGACGCGGCGCCGCTGCTGGTGCGCTATCCGCCGGCGTCTCTGCGCCGCGACGCGCTTGCGAGCCGGCCGTGGTCGATGTGGCGGTATCACGAGATGCTGCCCGTCGAAAACGTGACCGAAGCGATCACGCTCGGCGAGGGCGCGACGCCGTTGATCCCGCTGCCGCGGCTTGCCGCGAAGTTGCGATTCGACGGTGCGCTGTACGCGAAGGACGAAGCGCAGAACCCGACCGCTTCGTTCAAGTCGCGCGGCATGTCGGTCGCGGTGACCGCGGCGCGCCGGCTCGGCGTTCGGGCGCTCGTCGCGCCGAGCGCGGGCAACGCCGGCGGCGCGCTCGCCGCCTACGGCGCGCGCGCCGGGATTCCGGTGCGTGTGTTCGTGCCGCGCGACACGCCGCCGACGCTCGTCGAAGAGATGCGCACGTTCGGCGCCGGCGTCGAGCTCGTGGACGGGCTCATCGACGACGCGGGCCGTTCCGCCGCCGCCTACGCCGCCGAGACGGGCGCGTTCAACGTCGCGACGTTGCGCGAGCCGTATCGCGTCGAGGGGAAGAAGACGATGGCGTACGAGCTGGTCGAACGCCTCGGCGAGGTTCCCGGCACGATCGTCTACGGCACCGGCGGCGGGACGGGCGTCATCGGCATGTGGAAGGCGTTCGCCGAGCTGGAAGCGCTCGGATGGATCGGCTCGCAGCGCCCGAAGCTCGTCAGCGTCCAGTCCGAAGGCTGCGCGCCGATCGTGCGCGCGTTCGAATCCGGCGCGCAGACCGCAACGCGCTTCGAAAACGCGTCGACCGCCGCTTGGGGGATGCGCGTTCCGACCGCCCTCGGGGACCGCCTGATCCTGGCGGCGCTGCGCGCCTCCGGCGGCACCGCCGTCGCGGTCTCCGAGGCGTCGATCCGGGACGGCATGCACGCGCTGCGCGCCCTCGAAGGCGCCGACGCGTCCGAAGAAGGTGGTGCCACCGCGGCCGCGCTGCAGCACCTGATCGCGCAAGGCGCTGCGCTGCCGCCGCCGATCGTCCTTTTCAACACCGGCAGCGCGCTGAAGTACGCGCCGCGCGCGCAGGACTCGTAGCCCGGTTCAGCCGCTTTCGCGGTGAACCGGCCGCCGCGCGGCGACGCTCACGATGTCGAACACTAGCGCCGCTTCGGCGGCGGCGATCGTCGCGCCGATCGCCCAGTGGACGTGCAGCCCGGCGGCGACGAACGCCAGGATCGCCGCTGCCAGGTAGGTGGCCGCGACGCTGACCTCGACCCGTGCCGTCTCGCGGTTCGCCGCGAAGGCGCGCCGCAAGTTCAAGAACGCCGCCACGGCGGCGACCCCCAGCACCAGGACCGCGAAGAGACGGTTCCGCGCCAGCAGTTCGAGCACGATGTTGCCCCCCGCCGCGACCAGGATCGCAATGACGGTCAGCCAGGCGATCTCGGCGACGCGGCTGTCTTTCACGGCTCTCGACGGTTCCACGGGGCGGGCCGGACTCCGCCGTGGAAGGCGCCGCCGTGCCCACCGAGCTCAGCTCGCACAACCCCCGGCTCGTCCTCGTCCGCAACCTGCTCGCCCCGGCCGGCCGGCGCGAGCAGCAGCGCTTCATCGCCGAAGGGCCGACGCTGCTCGACGAGGCCGGCCGCAGCGGGCTGCACCCGATCGAGGTCTACGCGACCGGCAAAGGCATCGAGGCGGGCCGCACCTTCGTGGAGCGCTATGAAGCGGCCGGGATCCCGGTCTTTCGGGTGGCCGACCCGGCGTTCGCGCGCATCTCCGACGTGGCTACCGCCTCCGGGTTGCTGGGCGTCTTCGCCATGCCGCCCGGCACCGCCGAACACGTGGTCGCGCGTCCGGGCCGGGTGTTGCTGCTGGCCGGCGTCAACGATCCGGGGAACGCGGGGACGCTGGTGCGCTCGGCAGAGGCGTTCGGCGCGGCCGGGGTGCTGTTCGGCCGCGGCGGCGCCGACCCGTGGGGTCCGAAGGTCGTGCGCGCCGCGATGGGCTCGCTGTTTCGGCTTCCGGTCGCTTCGTGCGAGCCGGCGCAGGCGGTCGCGCTGGCGGCGGCGTCCGGGCGGCCGCTCGTCGCCGCCGACGTGGACGGCGAGGACCTGGCCGTCGTGGGGATTCCGCCGAACGCGATGATCGCCGTCGGCAACGAGCGGCGGGGGGTGCGGGACTGGCTGCCGAGTTGGGACCGGGCGGTGCGGATTCGCCAGCGGGAAGCAATCGAGAGTCTGAATGCGGCCGTCGCCGGCAGCATCGTCCTGTACGAGGCGGCGCGCTGTCAAGAGCTTTGTCAAGCCGCCGAAAAAGCCTGATCTGTCAAGACTTGGCGGCATAGTAGCGGGGTGTTATACTCACCCGTGCCGACGCGTCTTGCGCGCGCACCGAAGACAGGAGAGGGCACCGCCGACACACATGCGCACCTCCGACGTATTCTGGAAATTGTTTAGCACCACAGGCTCGATCAGCGCATACCTGATGTACCGGCACTTGCATCCCTCGCCCGCGAGTTAGCGGGCGGCGCGCCCAGCGCAGCGGGCGCGCGAGACCCCCGGAAAGATGTTCGTGACACGCCCGGTCCTCCAGGATCGGGCGTTCGCATTTGGAGTAAGTCGTGCGACAAGCCCAGGATGACAGAGAGGGAATGAGTCAGCTCGAACCGACCCTCGCGTCGCTGGCCGCGCGTTTCGACGAGGCGGTCCGAAGCGCGCCGGACGCCCGCGCCCTCGACGAGGTCCGCGTCGCCTTTCTGGGCCGCAGCGGCGAGGTGACGGCCGTGCGGCGCGGGATCGGCGCCCTGCCCCCCGGGGAGCGGCCCACCGCGGGAAAGGCCATCAACGCGGCGGTCGAGGCGATGGAGGCAAAGCTCGCCGCGGCGCAGGCCCGGCTCGAGCGCGCCGCGCTGGACCGCTCGCTCGAGGACACCATCGACATCACGCTGCCCGGCCCGCCGGCGAACGCCGGCGCGATCCATCCCGTCCGCCGCGTCGCGCAGGACGTCGCGCGCTACTTCACCCGGCACGGCTTCGCGGTCGTGCTCGGGCCGGAGATCGAGACCGACGCGAACAACTTCGACGCGCTCAACATCCCGCCCGATCATCCCGCGCGCGAAGGGCTCGACTCGTTCTACCTGCGGCCGGATCTGGTGCTGCGCACGCACACCTCGCCGATGCAGGTGCGCGCGATGCGCGCGCACGGCCCGCCGATCGCGATCATCGTCCCCGGCAAAGCGTACCGGCGCGACGCGAACGACGCGCGCCATCTGTTCATGTTCCACCAAGTCGAAGGGCTGATGGTCGGCCGCGGCGTGCACTTCGGCCATTTGAAAGGGATGCTGGTCGGGATGTGCCGCGCGCTGTTCGGGCCTTCGGCCGACGTGCGTTTCCGCCCCTCGTTCTTTCCGTTCACCGAACCGTCGGCGGAGATCGACGTGAAATGCCCGGCGTGCGAAGGACACGGCGGCGACTGCCGCACCTGCGGCGGGAGCGGCTGGATCGAGCTGGGCGGGAGTGGGATGGTTCATCCGAGCGTGCTGCGCGGCGTCGGCTACGATCCCGACCAAGTGACGGGCTGGGCCTTCGGCTGCGGCTTGGAACGGATCGCGATGAAGCGCCACGACATCAACGACATCCGCGCGATCGTCGAGAACGCGCCGGGCTTCGCGAAAGAGTTGGCATAGCGTGCGCGTTCCGATCGCGTGGCTGCGCGATTACGCCGATCTGCCCGCGAGCGCCGGCGACATCGTCGCGCGCTTGGCGACGTTAGGTTTTCCCGTCGACGAAGTCGAGACGCGCCCGCGCCTCACCAACGTCGTCGTCGGTCGCATCGCGAAGCTCGAGCGGCATCCGAACGCGGACCGCTTGCAGCTGTGCACGCTCGACGTCGGCGCGGAGAAGTCGCTGCTCATCGCCACCGCGGCGACGAACGTCGGCGCCGGGCAGACCGTCCCGGTTGCGCGAATCGGCGCCGAGCTGGCCGGCGGGTTGACGATCGCGCCGCGCAAAATGCGCGGCGTCGACTCCGAGGGGATGCTGATCTCCGCCGAAGAGATCGGTTTGCCGGCGGAGTGGTTCGAAGACGGGATCATGCAGCTGGAGCCCGACATTCCGCTCGGGACCGACGTGATCGCGCACTTCCGGCTCACCGAGCCGGTGCTCGAAGTCGACGTGACGCCGAACCGGCCCGACGCGCTCTCGATCGTCGGCTTGGCGCGCGAGCTGGCCGCCTCGTACGGCGTTCCGCTGCGCCAGCCTTCAACCGACGTGGAGTACGCCGGCGAGAGCGACGACGCGCGGGTGACGATCGAGACACTCGACTGCAAGCGCTTCGTCTACCAGCGCGTGCGCGGCGTGCAGGTGCGTCCGGCGAAGGCGTGGATGCGCATCCGGCTCGCGCTGGCCGGCCAGCGCCCGATCAACAACCTGGTCGACGTCTCGAACTTCGCGATGCTCGAAGTCGGTCAGCCGCTGCACTTCTTCGACTTCGACCACGTCGCCGGCAAACACTTGATCGTGCGCGACGCGCGCGCGGGCGAGCGCTTCGTGACGCTCGACGGTCAGGAGCGCGCGCTCGACCCGCGCGCGATCGTGATTGACGACGAAGACGGCCCGACCTCGCTCGCCGGCATCATGGGCGGCCTGCGCAGCGAGGTCGAACCGAACACGACGGAATTGCTGGTCGAAGCGGCGACCTGGACCGGCCCGCGGATTCGCCGCGCGTCGGTCGCGCTGAAGCTGCGCACCGAAGCGTCGAGCCGGTTCGAGAAATCGCTCCCGCTCGCGCTCTCCGACCTCGGCGCGGCGCGCGCGGCGTACCTTCTCGCGCAAGAAGGCGGACGCGTGTTCACGCCGTGCGCGGCCGGGAAGCGGGTCGCGGAGGCGGAGCCGGTGCTGCTGCGCGGCGGCGAGGTGGAACGGCTGCTCGGGTTCGCGGTGAGCGAAGCGGAGATCGAGCGCGCGCTGCGCTCGCTCGGGTTCAAGGTCTCGCGAGAGGGTGCGGATTTCGTCGTCACCCCGCCGTACTGGCGCGGCGACGTGCTGATCGCCGCCGACTTGGTGGAAGAGGTCGCGCGCGTGGTCGGCTACGACCGCGTCCGCGCCGACGTCCCGGCCGTCGCGCCGCAGGAGATCGACAGCGCCGCGTTCGAGCGCGAGAACGCGCTCGCGAACGCGCTGGCCGGGCTCGGCTACGACGAAGCGTTCTCGCTCTCGCTGCAGTCCGGCTCGGTCGCCGAGCGCTGGCGCGCGAGCGGGATCGCAATCGACGAGCCCGTCGAGATCCTGAACCCGCTCAGCGAAGAGCAGCGCTGGATGCGCTTCTCGCTCGCCCCGGCATTGCTGGAGTTCGCCGCGCGCGACCGCGCGGTGCGGCCGTACCGGGTGTTCGAGCTCGGCCACGTCTTCGCGCAAGCGCAGCCCGATCCGCAGGAAACCGTCCACCTCACCGCGCTGCACGCCGGAGGCGAGAGCGCCTTCGGGCGCTTGAAATCCGACGTCCTCGCGCTGCTGCGCCGGACCACCGGCGCCGAGGCGCGCGTCCGGCGCGGCGTGTTTCCGTCGCTGCACCCCGGCAAGACGGCGGCGCTGCACGCCGGCGAGACGCTGGTCGGCTACGTCGGCGTCATCGACCCGCGGCTCGCGCGCGCGTACGAAATCGCCGACACCACGGCGCTCGCGACGCTCTTCGTCGAGTCGCTGCCGCCGTACGTCGCGCCGAAATACGTGCCGCCCTCGAAGTTCCCGCCGGTCGAGCGCGACCTGGCGGTGATCGTTCCGCTCGACGTGCTTGCCGGCGATCTGGAAGATGCGGTGCGTGAAGAACCGCTGGTGCGCAGTGCCGCGGTGTTCGACGAGTACCGCGGTCCACAGGTTGGCGCGGGGAAGAAGTCGCTCGCGCTGCGCATCGTGCTGCAGAGCGACGACAAAACGTTGACCGACGAGGACGCCGACGCCGCGATGGCCCGAGTCGTGGCGACGCTGGGCGAGCGCCTCGGTGCGGTGATGCGCACGTGACCTGGCCCGATCTCGTGATCGGTGCGATCGCGCTGCTGTTCGCCCTCAAAGGCTGGAAGCGCGGGTTCGTCAAGGAGATCGGCGGCTTCATCGCGCTCGGCGCGGCGATCTGGGCGGCGCTGCACTACCCGGGGACGCTGGACGCCGTGATGCACGACTACTTCCACGTGAGCGAAGGGAGCGCGCACGTCGCCGGCATGGTGACCTTCGCGATCGTCGTCTACGTCGCGCTGCTGGTGGTCTCGGTCGTCCTCTCGGGCATCGCGCGGCTACCGGTGATCGGCCTCGGCAACGCGCTCGGCGGCGCCGCGATCGGGGTCGTCAAAGCGCTCATCGGCACGTGGGCGGTGCTGTACGTGGCGCTCTTCTTCCCGCTGACGACGGACCTGCGCAACGATCTGCGCGCCTCGCAGCTCGTCGCGCTGGTGACGTCCGAGAACCCGCAGATCGACGGCGCGGTGAAGAACACGATGCCGTGGTTCGTCCGCCCGCTCGTGCAGCCGCTCTTCGCCCGTCACCGGGTGTGACCAACCGCGCGCGCGTCGCACGACGAGTGTTTCCACTCCTTGTGCCAGTGCTTCACCAGCGCGAGCGCCTCGCCGGCGTCGTACCGGCCGCGAAGCTCGATCGCGTGACCTTGCTCTTCGGCGTACTCGCGCAGGAAGCGTTCGAGCTGCTCGAGCTCTTGCTGCGGCAGCTCGCCGATCGACTGACACTGATCGGTCGATGTCGCGATCCCCGCCATCGGCGCCGGACACGCCAGCAGCCGATCGTTGCGCACGCCGTCCTTCGCCATCTCGAACCCGCCGATCAGCCGCGCGCGCACGACGGTGAGCGGGAGGACCGGCTCTTCCATCATGAGCACGACGTCGGCCGGGTCGCCGTCGTCGGCCCGCGTCTGCGGGACGAACCCGTAGTCGTACGGGAACGAGAGCCCGCGCGCGAGCAGAAAGCGCAGCTCGAGCGCGCGGGTCTTCGGCTCGTACGCGTACTTGTAGCGCGACCCGCGCGGCGTCTCGACGACCACGCGCAGCTCGACGCCCTTGCGATCCCACGGGATCGCGGTCGGATCGCCGCTCATTCCGAAGTTATGCCGAGTAGGAGCTAGCTTCAAACATCGAGCAGATCAGCGTCTGATGGACCAATCGTCGCAACCGAATCTAGCGATCCACCATGTCTGCGGGCTGGACGAGCTTCACCGTGCGCCGCTCGCGTCGGCCGACCGCATCGTGTCGATCCTCGATCCCGGTGCGCCGCTCCCGTTCGAGCTTCGTTCGGTCGCAGTGCCGCTGTTGGTCCTCCGCTTCGAGGACGTCACGAACCCCGCGGACAGCCTGGCGCCGCAGCGCGCCGACGTCGAGCAGCTCGTCGCCTTCGACGCGGACGCGCGCGAGGAAGACCGCCTGGTCGTGCACTGCACCGCCGGAATCTCGCGCTCGACGGCCGCGCTGGCGATTCTGCTTGCCGCACGACACCCCGAGCTGAACGATGAAATTTTCGCCGCGATCCGCGAGATTCGCCCGACGGCATGGCCGAACGCGCTGCTCGTTGCGCACGGCGACGAGGCCCTCCGCCGCGGCGGTTCGCTGCGCGCGGCGCTCCGCCGTCACTATCAGTTCCAAGCCGAACATCCGGTGTACGGGCTGCTGTTCCGAGGCCTGACGCAGATCCCGGAAGATTAGCGCTCGAGATACCGCGTCAACGGCGCTTCGTAAAAACACATGCGTCGAGCGAGGTGCACCCGCGGGTTACCAGGGGCGCTTGCTTCTTGGCCGAAAAGAAGAGGTCATGGCCACGAAGCCTGCGCGCAACGGGGCGCAGAAGAAGGGTCCAGGCCGTATGTACGGCGGCCTTTCAGCGCTCGAGCGCAGGGCCGAGCGGCGGGAGCGGCTGATCGAGGCCGGGCTAGAGCTGTACGGGACCGTCGGGTTCGCGAAGACGACGATTCCGATGCTGTGCAGCGCGTCCGGCGTGACCGCGCGGCATTTCTATGAAGAGTTCGAGTCGCGGGAGGCGTTGCTTCGCGAGATTTACGACCGGATCGCCGCGAACGCGCTCGAGCGCGTCGTCGCCGCGCTGCGCGACACCGGCCGCGACGTGCGAGGCCGGATCCGGCACAGCAACGAGGCGTACTTCCGGTATCTGACCAGCGATCCGCGGCTGGCGCGGGTCTACGCGATCGAGGCGGTCGGGCTCAATCCCGAGCTGGAGACGCACCGCCGCGCGAAGCGCGAAGCGTTCGTGAAGAAGATGACCAAGGCGGCGCAGCGCGTCGACGAGCCGAGCGTCGACAGCCGGCTGCTCAGCGCCGCGATCGCAGGCGCCGCGCACGACTTGGTCCTCGAGTGGGTCGTCGCGACGCGGCGGCCCTCTGTCGAGAAGATGATCGACACGATCACGAACGTGTGGGTGCGGACGCTCCAACTGGATCGCGAGCCGGCGCTGCGATAGTCTGGCCGCCGTGCGACGCCGCACGGGCGGCGAGGTAGCGGTCGAGGTGATAGCCGGCATCGCCCAGCAGGCGCTCCACGATCGACATCCGCTTGAAGTAGTGGCCGACCTTGTACTCTTCGCTCATCCCGATCCCGCCGTGCAATTGGATCGCGTTCTGGCCGACGAAGCGGCCCGATTTCGCGATTTGCACCTTGGCGGCCGAGATGCCGCGGCGCCGGGCGACCGGGTCGGCGCGCTGCTCGTCGAGCGTCATCGCGGCGCGGTAGGCCATCGAGCGCGCCAGCTCGAGCTCGATGAACATCTCGGCCATGCGGTGCTGCAGCGCTTGGAACGAACCGATCGGGACGCCGAACTGCTGGCGCTGCTTCGTGTACTCGACGGTCGCTTCGAGCATGGTGCTCATCAAGCCGAGCCCTTCGGCGCACAGCGCCGCGGTCGCGTGATCGAGCCCGCGCTCCAGCAGCGCCAGCCCGCCGCCGAGCGGCCCGAGCAGCGCGGACGACGCGACGCGCACGCCTTCGAACCGCACGTTCGCGACGTCCCCACCGTCTTCGGCCGCATACGGCTCGCGCGCGATCCCGGTTGCGCCGGCCGGCACGGCGAACAGGGAGATCTCATCGCCGGTGCGCGCCGAGACGATCAGCGTGTTCGCCGTCGACGGGTCGAGCACGCGCACTTTCTCGCCGGTGATGACGTAGTCGTCGCCGGCGCGCACGGCGCGCGTTGCGACCGCCGCGGGGTCGTACCGCGCATGCGGCTCTTCGTACGCGACCGCGAAGCGCTCCTCGCCTTCGACTAAGCGCTGCAGCTCCTCGGTGCGCTCCGCCGCGCGCAGGATCGTGCCGGCGAACACGGCTTGCGCGACGTACGGCGAGACGACGAGGCCGCGGCCGAACTGTTCCATCACCAGCAGCGTCTCGAGCGGTCCGCCGAAGCCGCCCAGCTCCTCGGGCGCGCCGATCGCGAGCCAGCCCAGCTCGGCGAACTGCGCCCACTTGTCGGTGCCGGCGTGCTCGCCTTGGGCGAAGCGCGCGACGCTGTCCTTGATGAGAAGCTGCTCGGGGGTCAGCGTGAAGTCCATCGATCTATCCTAACGGCGAACGCGGTCGATCAAAGTTTGAGGATGCGCTTGGCGATGATGTTCTTCTGGATCTCGTTGGAGCCGGCGTAGATCGACGTCTTGCGGTAGTTGAAGTACCGCGGCGCGAGATGCCGCTCGGCGTACGGGCCGAGCGCGTCGAGCGCGAGCTCGCTCAGCGCCTGCTGGATCTCCGTCCCTTTGATCTTCAGGATCGACGACTCCGGACCGGGCCGCTTCCCGGCCGACTCCGCGGCGAGCGTGCGCAGCTCGGTGAAGGCGAGCGCTTCGAGCTCGATCTCGACCTGCGCGATCCGCTCTTCCAAGCGCTGGTCGTCGATCTTGTTCTGCGCGATGAGCTCGTGCAGCGCTTCGAGCTGCTGGTGGCAGCCCGCGATGCCGGCCGTCCCGGTCCGCTCGTGCTCGAGCAAGAACTTGGCGTACGTCCAGCCCTCGCCCTCGCGTCCGACGAGGTTCTCGACCGGCACCTCGACGTTCTCGAGGTGGACTTCGTTGATCTCCTTGCCGCCGTCGATCGTCTCGATCGGGCGCACCGTCACGCCCGGCGTTCGCATGTCGACCAGGATGAACGAGATGCCTTCCTGCTTCTTCGCCTGCGGGTCGGTGCGCGCCAGCACGAAGATCCAGTCGGCCCACTGCGCGGCGGTGATCCACGTCTTCGTTCCGTTGATCACGTACGTGCCGGCGTGCTTCTCGGCGCGGGTCGCTAGCGAGGCGAGGTCGGAGCCGGCGCCCGGCTCGGAATAGCCCTGGCACCAGAACTCCTCGCCGCTGTGGATCTTGGGCAGGTACCGCGCGCGCTGCGCGTCGTTGCCGAACTCGATGATCACCGGCGCGACCATCTGCAGGCCGAACGGCATCAGCCGCGGCGCCCAACCGTAGCTGGTTTCCTCCTGGAAGATGTGGCGCTGAACCGGAGTCCAGCCGGTTCCGCCGTACTCCTTCGGCCAGCCGGGCGCAACCCAACCCTTCTCGTGAAGAATCCGGTGCCAGCGGTAGTAGTCGTCCTTGACGAGATGGTCGCCCGCCTGCACCTTGCGGCGGACGTCCGCCGGCAGACGGGTCGCGACGAACTCGCGAACCTCGTCGCGGAACGCGAGCTCGTCGGGACTGAACGCTAGATCCATCGGATTCCTCTTCCTTGCTCGCTCGAACGGAAAGAGACAAACGTGTTATTCGACATGACCGGCCGGGTCGCCCTCATCACCGGCTCCTCGCGCGGGATCGGCCGCGCGATCGCCGAGCGGATGGCCGAGGCCGGGGCCAAGGTGGTGATATCCAGCCGGAAGGCCGGCGCCTGTGAGGAGGTTGCGGCCGGTATCCGCGCGCGCGGCGGGAGCGCGATCGCGCACGCTGCGAGCATTTCCGACAAAGCCGCGCTGCAGAGCTTGGTCGACCGCACGCTGGCCGAGTGGGGCCGGATCGACGTGCTCGTCTGCAACGCGGCCGTGAACCCGTATTTCGGCCCGCTGCTGAGCATCAGCGACGAAGCGTTCGACAAGATCATGGCGAGCAACGTGCGCAGCAACGTGTGGCTGTGCTCGATGGTGATCCCGGGCATGGCGGAGCGCGGAGGCGGATCGGTGATCGTCATCTCGAGCATCGCGGGCGTCAAAGGCAACCAGCATCTCGGCGCGTACGGGATCTCGAAGGCCGCCGACCTCCAGCTCGTGCGCAACCTCGCCGTTGAATGGGGTCCGAAGAACGTGCGCGTGAACGCGATCGCGCCGGCGATCGTTCGCACCGACTTCGCGCGCAAGCTGTGGGAAGATCCCGACGTCTACGCGAGCGCGACGCGCGCCTATCCGCTGCGCCGCATCGGCGAGCCCGACGAGGTCGCCGGCCCGGCGGTGTTCCTCGCCTCGAACGCCGGCTCGTTCGTGACCGGCACCGTGCTGATGGTCGACGGCGGCATGACGATCGGCGGCGGCAACGAATAGTGCCTGTTTAAGCGACGTCGAACAACGCCGCTGCACCTTGGCCACCGCCCACGCACATTGTGACTACGACACGCTTCGCGCCGCGGCGTTTTCCTTCGATCAGCGCATGGCCGGCGAGCCGCGCGCCGCTCATCCCGTATGGATGGCCGATCGAGATCGCGCCGCCGTCGACGTTGAACTTCTCTAACGGGATGCCGAGCCGCTCGCGGCAGTACAGCGCTTGCACCGCGAACGCTTCGTTGAGTTCCCACAGATCGACGTCGTCGATGCCGACGCCGAACCGTCCGAGCAGGATCGGAATCGCGAAGATCGGCCCGATGCCCATCTCGCCCGGCTCGCAGCCGACGACGACCATCCCGCGGTAGAACCCGAGCGGCTCGATGTTGCGCCGCTCGGCGAGCTTCGCGTCCATCACCACGCACGCCGACGCGCCGTCGGAGAGCTGGCTCGCGTTTCCGGCGGTGATGTTCGTTCCCGGACCGCGCACCGGCTCCAGCTTCGCCAATCCTTCGAGCGTCGTGTCGGGCCGGTTTCCTTCGTCTTTCGTCAGCACGACGTCTTGATGGCTCACGGCGCCCGTCTCTTTGTCGACGAGCGCTTTGCGGCTCGGCAGCGGGACGATCTCCTTGTCGAACCGTCCCGCGGCTTGCGCGGCGGCGGTGCGCTGCTGGCTGATCAGCGCGTACTCGTCCTGCCGTTCGCGGCTGATCCCGTACTTCTCCGCGACGAGCTCGGCGGTGTCGATCATCGGCCAGTACAGCTCGGGCTTGTGCGCCTCGATCCACTCGTCGCGCAGATGATCGCGGTTGGTCGACGGCTGCACCAAGCTGATCGACTCCAAGCCGCCGGCGACGAGCGCGGGGACGCCGTCGACGATCACCCGCTGCGCGGCGAGGCTGATCGCCTGCAGGCCGGAGCTGCAGAAGCGGTTGATCGTCGCGCCGGCGGTGGTGACCGGCAAACCGGCGCGAATCGCGGAGATGCGCGCGATGTTGTGGCCGGTCGCGCCCTCGGGGACGGCGCAGCCCATGATCACGTCCTCGATCTCGCCGGGCTCGACGCCGGCGCGCTCGACGGCGTGCCGGATCACGTGACCGCCCATCGTTGCGCCGTGCGTGTCGTTGAACGCGCCCCGGAAGGCTTTGCCGATCGGCGTGCGCGCCGTCGAGACGATCGCCGCCTCACGCATGAACGGCGGTTCCTTTCCAGGTGCCGAACGTTCCGCCGCGCGCCGCCAGCTCGCGCAGCAGCGGCGCCGGCGCCCACACTTCGCCGTGCGCGCGCTCGAACTCGAGCATCGCGCCGACGATCGTCTGCAAGCCGATCGAGTCGGCCCAGCGCAGCGGCCCGCCGCGCCACGCCGGGAAGCCGTAGCCGTAGACCCACACCACGTCGACGTCGCCCGGCCGCGCGGCGATTCCCTCATCGAGAATCTTCGCGGCTTCGTTGACCAGCGGGTACATGCAGCGCTGCAGGATCTCGTCGTCGCCGATCGCGCGCCGCTCCACGCCCGCTTCGCGCGCGCACGTCGCGATCACCTCGTCGACGAGCGGGTCGGGGATCGGCGTGCGGTTCCCGCTCTCGTAGCGGTAGTAGCCGGCGCCGGTTTTCTGCCCGTAGCGGCCCAGCTCGCACAACGCGTCGGCGACTTTGGAATACCGCCCGGACGGCGGCTTCTCGGCGTGGCGGCGCTTGCGAATTCGCCAGCCGACGTCGAGCCCGGCGAGATCGCCCATCGCGAACGGTCCCATCGGGAAGCCGAACTCCTTGATGACGCGGTCGATCTGCTGCGGCGCCGCACCTTCCTCGAGCAAGAACGAGGCCTCGCGCGTGTAGGTGTAGAGCATGCGGTTGCCGATGAAGCCGTCGCAGTTGCCGGCGACGACCCCGACCTTCTTGAGCTGCTTGGCGATCCCGAGCGCGCGCGCGATCGTCTCCGGCGAGCTCCGCGCGCCGCGCACGATCTCGAGCAGCTTCATCACGTTTGCCGGGCTGAAGAAGTGCATCCCGACCACGTCCTGCGGCCGCGCGGTAACGCCGGCGATCGCGTCGACGTCGAGCGTCGAGGTGTTCGTCGCGAGCACGGTGCCGGGGCGCGCGATCGCGTCGAGCTTGCGGAAGACCTCCTGCTTGATCGGCATCTCTTCGAAGACCGCTTCGATCACCAGGTCGACGTCCGCCGCCGCGTCGAGCGAGGTGCCGTACGAGATGCGCGCCAGCCGCGCGTCCATCTCTTCTTTTGAAAGTTTTCCCTTGGAGTGCGTCGCGTTGTAGTTCCCCGCGATGATCCCGCGCGCGCGCTCGACCGCTTCCGGCGCGAGATCGACGAGCGTCACGCGCACGCCCGCGTTCGCGCACGACATCGCGATCCCGGTCCCCATCGTTCCGCCGCCGATCACCGCCGTCGTCCGCACCGCGAACGGCGGCGGAACGCTGCCGTCGGGCAGCTTCGCCGCTTCGCGCTCGGCGAAGAAGAGATGGAGCCGCGCCTTCGACTGCTCCGAGCCGAGCAGCTCGACGAACCGCTCGCGCTCGCGCGCCAGCCCTTCGGCGAACGGCACGTCCATCGCGTCGGCGACGCAGTCGATCGCGCGGTGCTCGGCGAGCCCGCCGCGCGCCTCCGGCTGCGCGCGCCGGCGCGCTTCGGCGATCGCCGTGTCGTCCGGCCGCGGGATCATCGCGCTGACGCGACGGCGCGCCGACCCGGCCAGCCCGGCGGCGAACTCCGTGGCTGCCGTCAGGACATCGCCCTCGGCGAGCGTGTCGACCAAGCCGAGCTCCTTCGCGTGCGTCCCGTCGACCGGCTCGCCGCTCAGGATCAGCTCGAGCGCGGCCTTCGCGCCGATCAGCCGCGGCGCGCGCTGCGTGCCGCCGGCACCAGGGAGCAGCCCGCGCTTGATCTCCGGAAACGCGAGCTTCGCGGCGGGCGCCGCGACGCGGTAGTCGCACGCCAGCGCGACCTCGAGCCCGCCGCCGAGCGCGTTCCCTTCGAGCGCGGCGACGACGGGCTTCGGCGAGGCCTCGAGCGCGTCGATCAGATCGCGCGTGTTCGGCCGGGGCGGCGGGCTCTGGCCGAACCCTTTCATGTCGGCCCCGCCGCTGAAGCTTCCGCGCGCGCCGGTCAGCACGAGCGCGGTGACGGCGGGATCGCTAAGCGCGGCCTCGAGCGCGGCCAGGACTGGCCCGATCGCGTCGGGTCCGAGCGCGTTGACCGGCGGGTGGTCGATGGTGAGGACCGCGACGCCCTCGCGGGATGCTGTCGGCACTGCGCTATCTCCGGGTCCAGTTCAAGGGAAAACTGAACTTGACGCGCCCGCGCCGGGACGTCCTCCCCGAACGGCGCATTTTCGAAGGCCGGGTACAAGCTCGCCGTGGCGATCCAACGCTCCGCCGCCGAATTTCTCCCGCCCAAGCACACGCTCAAGGCGCTGCGCGAGGCGGCCGCGCACTGCCGCGGCTGCGAGCTCTACAAGTACGCGACGCAAACCGTCTTCGGCGAGGGCAAAGCGCGCGCGGGCGTGATGCTGGTCGGCGAGCAGCCCGGCGATCAGGAAGACAAACAGGGACATCCGTTCGTCGGCCCGGCTGGAAAGCTGCTGCACCGCGCGATGACCGAAGCCGGGCTCGACGCGAGCGACGCGTACGTCACCAACGCGGTGAAGCACTTCAAGTTCGTCGAGCGCGGCAAACGCCGCATCCACGCCACGCCGAAGACGATCGAGATCCGCGCGTGCGAGCCGTGGCTCGAAGCGGAGATCGCGGCCGTGCGCCCCAAGATCGTCGTCGCGCTCGGCGCGACGGCGTCGCAAGCGCTGCTCGACCCGAAGTTTCGTCTGACGCAGCACCGCGGCGAAGTGCAGACGTCGGCGACGGGATTGCACGTTCTGGCGACCGTGCATCCGTCGGCGATCCTGCGCGCCCGCGACGACCAATCGCGGCACGCCGAGTACGCCGCGTTCGTCGAGGACCTGCGGATCGTCGCGGGACTGCTCGCGGCGTAGCGCGCGGGGCTGCCGGGTAGAGAACAGCGTGCAGCCGGAGACGTCGAGCGCGATCCCTCAGCCGCCGCGCAGCAAAGAGCAGCGCTCGCTCGAGATCGTCTCGACGCTCGCGCGGCACGGCATCGGCGTCGTCGGCGAGCATTTCGGCCAGGACGGCGAGGAGCGCGACCGCTCGCGCGCGGAGCACGTGCGCAAGGCGTGTGAAGAGCTCGGCCCGGTCTTCATCAAGCTCGGCCAGATGCTCTCGGCGCGCGGCGACTTGCTCCCCGAAGCGTATCAAAAAGAGCTGGCGAAGCTGCAGGACGACGTTCCGCCGCTCCCGGCCGACGCGATTGCCGAGGTGGTGCGCGAGTGCTTGGGCGCGTTGCCCGAGCAGATCTTCGCCTCGTTCGACCGCGAGCCGCTCGCGAGCGCGTCGATCGGCCAAGTGCACGCGGCGCGCTTGCACGACGGCCGCAGCGTCGTCGTCAAGGTGCGCAAGCCGGGCGTCGAAGAGATCGCGAACGCCGACCTGGAGATTCTCTCCGACCTCGTGAAGACGTGGTCGCCGCGCTTTCCCGTGCTTGGGGAGTACGACGCGCAAGGCGTGCTGCGCGAGTTCAGCGACTCGCTGCGCGCCGAGATGGACTACCGCCGCGAAGCGGCGAACGCGCGCTTCTTCCGCACGTTCTTCGCCGGGGAACGCGGCTTTTCGATCCCCGCCGTGATCGGCGAGCATTCCGGCGCGTGCGTCCTCACGCAAGAGCGAATCGTCGGCCGGAAGGTCAGCGAGCTCGCCGGCCTCACCAAACGGCGGCGCGCGACGCTCTCCCGGCGCATCGCGCGGTTCATGCTGGAGCCGGCGTTCGGGCAGGGCCTGTTCTACGCCGATCCGCACCCCGGCAATCTGCTGATCGAGGACGGCGCGCTCGGCGTGGTCGATTTCGGGATGGTCGGGCGCCTCACGCCGGAGGCGCGGCGGCGCGTCGCCGGGATCTTTCTCGCCATCGGCCGCCGCGACGCGGAACGGCTGACCGATCGCCTCATCGACGTCACCGCGCCGACGCACCCGATCGACCGCCCGCTCATCGCCGGCGAGATCGAACGGCTGCTGGAGCGCTACGTCGACGTCTCCTTCGACGAGGTGCCGCTTGCGAACGCGCTCGGCGAGCTGCTGCACCTGCTGCGCCGGCACCGGCTGCGGCTGCCGGCGAATCTCGCCCAGCTCTTCAAAGCGCTCATGATGTGCGAAGCGATCTTGCAGACCGTCGATCCCGAGGCGAGCCTGACGGACTACCTGGAGCCGCTCGCCGACAAGCTGATCTACGAAGGTGTCGCGGGCGGCGACGCGATGGCCGACCGCTTGCGCGACTCCGCGCTGGACGCCGCCGAGCTCACCATCGAGCTGCCGCGCCGGATCGATCGCGTGCTGAACGAGGTCGAGCGCGGCAACCTGCGCGTCTGGGCGCGCATCGACGACGTCGAGCCGCTGATGCGCCGCTTCGAGCGCACCGCCGAGCGCGTGAACGCGACGGTGCTCGCCGCCGCGTGCATCGTCGCGCTCGCGATCGTGCTGCAGTTCTATCGGCCGTCGGGCTGGCAGCAGTGGATCGCGGTGCCGTTCTGGATCGGGATCACCGCCGTGATCGTCGCCGTGGTGCGGATGCTCGTGGCGCTGCGCCGCTGATTCAGTAGCCGAGATACGACTGGCGGACGCGGTCGTTCTTCACCAAGTCCTTGCATGCCCCGGCCAGCGCGACGCGGCCGGTCTCCAGGACGTAGGCGTGGTGCGAGGCGGCGAGCGCGACGGTCGCGTTCTGCTCGGCGACCAGGATCGTGATCCCGTCCTGCTCGTTGATCGTGCGCAGCAGGGCGAAGATATCTTGCACGATCTTCGGGCCGAGGCCGAGCGACGGCTCGTCGAGGAGCAGCAGCTGCGGGCCGAGCATCAGCGCGCGCGCGATCGCGAGCATCTGCTGCTCGCCGCCGCTCAGCGTGCCGGCCGGCTGGTTCTTGCGCTCGGCGATCCACGGAAAGTACGTGCAGACGCGGTCTTGGCGCGCGCGCACGGCCTTGCGGTCGCGCTCGACGTACGCGCCGAGGACGAGGTTCTCCCACACCGTGATGCTGCTGAGCGTCCCGCGTCCTTCCGGGACGTGGGCGATCCCCAGCCGCGCCGCGTCTTCCGGCGAGCCGCTCAAGGAGCGGCCGGCGAAGCGCACTTCGCCGCTCGTTTTGATTGCGCCGGTCAGCGCGCGCAGCGTGCTCGTCTTGCCCGCGCCGTTCGCGCCGAGCAGCGCGACGATCGCGCCGCGCTCGACGATGAGATCGACGCCGTGCAGCGCCTCGATCTCGCCGTAGCTCGCGCGCAGTCCGCGCGCTTCGAGCAGCGCGCCGTTCGACGGCGCCGCACCGTTAGACGGTGCCAAGGTACGCCTCGATGACGACCGGGTTCGCGCGCACCGCCTCGGGCGGTCCGTCCGCGAGCTTCTTGCCCGACGCCAGCACGACGATGTGGTCGGAAACGCTCATCACCAGCGCCATGTGGTGCTCGACCATCAAGATCGTCGTCTCGAACTCCACCGCGACGCGTTTGACCAGCGCGCCGAGCGCCGCGACTTCTTCGTGGCTCAAGCCCGCGGCCGGCTCGTCGAGGAGCAGCAGCTCCGGCTTCGCCATCAGCGCGCGCGCCAGCTCGACCGTCTTGCGCGTTCCGAACGGCAGCCCGCGCACCGGCCGGCGCGCGACCGCCGCGAGCTCGAGCCGCTCTAGGATCTCCATCGCTTCGCTCGTGGCGCCGGCTTCGTAGTTCCACGCCGCGGCGCCGTTGGGGAAGCGCGCGTGGCCGCCGACGAGCACGTTCTCGAGCGTCGTCATGTGGTCGAACAGCGCGACGTTCTGAAACGTGCGCGCGATGCGCCGGCGAGCGATCCGCTGCGGCGGGCACCGCAGCAGATCCTCGCCCTTGAACAGAATTGCGCCGGAGGTCGGCTGATAGAGCCGGGTGATGCAGTTGAAGCAGGTCGTCTTGCCGGCGCCGTTCGGCCCGATCAATCCGGTGACGTGGCCTTCGGCGACGTCGAAGGACACCTCGCTGAGCGCGGTGATCCCGCCGAACCGGATCGTCAGATCGCGAACCGAGAGCAGCGCCGGCACGCAGCCTTACTTCTCGGCCATCGTGAGCGCGCGCGTGTCGACCAGCACGCCCATCGGCGACCAATCCGTCCCGAGCCACTTCGCCGCGATCATCTGCGTGATCGGGTAGCGGAAGTTCGGCGAGGTGCGGATGACCACGCCCGGATACGCCAGCGGGTTGTCCCGCTCGTTCAGGTGCGTCGCGATCTCCATGACCTTCTTGCGTGTCAGGTCACGGCCGGCGCGCTTGAGCACGTCGACCATCGTGTACCCGATCGAGACGCCGTACAAGTAGTTGCCGTCGTCCTTGTCGGCGCCGGGCAGATACTTGCTCATGACCTCGTCGTACCACTTCATCCCGGCGTCGCCGGCGTACCGCGCGTGGTTCGCGGGGTCTTTGAGATAGATCGTGCTGATGACCCCGGCGACCGCGGACGGTCCGCCGGCCTTCGCGGCGGCCTGCATGAACGGCACGGCCGCGGAGACGTTGTTCAAGTAGGTCACCGGGTGCCACGACTGCTGCGCCGCGAGCACCATCGCCTGGATCGCGAACTTCGGCGTCGCGAAGATCATGAACGTGTCGGCGCCCGACGCCTTGAGCGTCGCGATCTGCGAGCCGACGCTCGGATCGGTCGTCTCGTACGAAGCCATCTTCACGATCATGTTCTGGTGCGAGCCGAGCCCGCGCTTGAGGCCTGCGTTGTAGTCCTCGCCGTAGTCGTCGTTCTGGTAGAGGACGCCGATCTTCGCCTTGGGATGGTTCTGCAGAATGTCTTTGGCGTAGAGGATCGCCTCGGCCTGATAGTCGGGCTGCCAGCCGATCGTCCACGGGAACTTCTGGTAGTCGTGACCCCACGTCGACGCGCCGGTCGCGACGAACAGCTGCGGGACGCCGTTCTGGTTGAGATACGGGCGCAGCGCCGTGTTCACCGCGGTCCCCAGCGTGTCGAAGATCGCGAAGACCTTGTCCTGCTCGACCATCTGGTGCACGAGCTGCACCGCCTGCGGCGGGCTGTAGCCGTCGTCCTTGTCGATGTACTTGATCTTGCGGCCGTTCACGCCGCCGTGATCGTTCACCCAGCTGAAGTAGGCCGTGATCCCCTTGCCGATGTTTCCGTAGGCCGAGGCGGGACCGCTGTACGGATGCGTCCCACCGAGCAGGATCTCGGTATCGGTGATTCCGGGATCGGCCGCCGCAGCCGGTGCGATCGTGCCGCCGGTGACGGCCAGCGCGAACGCCGCTGCGAAGATACCGATCGTGGCTTTTCTGACAGGCGATGTCATCCTTACCTCCGACTGCGCTACTCGCGCGTTTGTGGACTGGCCGCTACCGGAGCGGCGGGTGTGGTCGACGACTCGAGCGCCGGCGGCGACGGCGCGTTTCGGATGCGCTGGGCCAGCCGCATCACGCCCCCGACGATCCCGTCGGGGAGGAACATCATGACGAGGATGAGCGCGACGCCGTAGACCACGCTCGGCGCCGCGGCGTTGATCTGCTGCGCCACCAGCGGGAGAAACTCCACCACGAGCCCGCCGACCAGCGCGCCCCACGGCGTCGTGATGCCGCCCAGGACCGCGCCGATCAACAACGTGATCGAGAGCGCGAACGTGAACGTGTCCGGGCTGACGTACGCGGTCGGAATCGCCAGGAAACAGCCCGCGATCCCGGCCAGCACCGCGCTCCAGCCGAACGCCGCGGTCTTGTAGAAATACGGGTTGACGCCGAACGAGATGGCGGCGACCGGGTTGTCGCGCAGCGCGCGCAGGGCGCGCCCGAACTTGCCGCGCACCAAAAGCGCCGACGCCAGAAAGACGGCGCCCGTCACCGCCCAGGCGACGTAGTACAGCCAGTGCTGCCCGTCGAGCGGCACGCCCGCGGGCGCCTGCACCGGATCGAGCGACATCCCGCCGAAGCCGCCGGTGATCGACTTGTAGTGCTTGAGGAACGACGGCGTCGCGACGGCGAGCGAGAACGTGGCCAGCGCGAGGTAGACGCCGGCGAGCCGCAGCGCGACCAGCCCGATGAGCAGTCCCGCGATCCCGCTCGCGAGCGCGGCGAGCGGGACGCCGATCCAGTACGGTACGCCGGCGCTGTGCGCGAGGATCGCGACGACATAGCCGCCCAGCGCCATGAACGCACCGTGGCCGAGCGAGATCTGACCGTTCAGCCCCGTCAGAACGACCAGTCCGAGGATCGCGATCGCGTACGCGGCGACGTAGATCAGATCGAAGACGAGAAACGACGGGACGATCAGCGGCAGGACCGCGATCAGCACGACCGCGACCGCGACCCGCAGCTGCATCCCGGCGCTCGCGCTCATCTAAACGCGCTGCACCGTCGCGCGCCCGAACAGGCCCGAGGGGCGCACCATCAGCACGAGGACGATGATCGCCAGCGCCGCCGCCAGCCGCAGCTCGTTCCCGATCGCCTCGACGTACGTTCCGAGCAGGTTGATCACGACGCCGAGCACCAGCCCGCCGACGACGGCGCCGATCGGGCTCTCGATCCCGCCGAGGACCGCCGCCGCGAACGCGTAGACGATCACGCTCTGCATCATGTTCGGGTCGAGGAAGACGACCGGCGCGACCATGATCCCGGCGATCGCCCCGACGACCGCGGCGAGCCCCCAGCCGAGCGCGAGCATCCAGCCGACCCGGATGCCGAGCACGCGGCTCTGCTCCGGGTAGATCGCCGCCGCGCGCATCGCCAGCCCCAGCTTCGTCTTCTGGAAAAACAGCGAGATCAGCCCCAGCGTGAGCAGCGAGACGGCGATGATCCCGACGTCTTGCGCGCTGAAGCCGACGCTGCCGATTCGGATCGGGTCGGTCGGAAACGGGCTCGGAAACGCCTTGACGATGTAGCCCCAGAACCAGCCGGCGAGACCGTTGATCGCGATGAACAGCCCCAGCGTCACGATGACCAGCGTCAGCTGGTTGGCGCGCTCGACCGGCCGCACCACGACGCGCTCGAGCAGGACGCCGAGCACGAACGCGATCACGATCGTGACGACGAACGCCGCCGTCCACGACAGTCCCATCTGCATCAGCTGCCAGGCGACGTAGGTGGTGAACATCGCCAGCTCACCCTGCGCGAAGTTGATCACGCCCATCGCGCGGTAGATCAGCACGAGCGCCAGCGCCATGCTCGCAAAGATCGAACCGGTCGCCAGACCGCTAACGATTTGCTGAGCTAGGTCGTGCAAAAGCTCTCGCCTCCTGGGGACGCATCAGTAGTCCGGCGTCAAACCGGCGCGGGCCGCACCGTCGGGAAAAGTGCTTCGTCACACGGGAGCTTTCCTTTGGTCGCAAAATGCGGCCGAGGGCATCGGCCACCACAAGGGTCGACATCACTGTCCTCAATGCAGTATGCTTGGAAGACAGTATGCGTCCAGGACAGCATTTCGTCGGCCGAAACCGCGAGCTCGAAGCACTCGCCGGAGCGTATGACGCTCCCGGTGGGCAGCTTGTATTGCTCTATGGCCGGCGACGCATCGGCAAGACGTACTTGCTCCAGCGCTTCTCCGAAGAGCGCCGCACGGTCTTCTATCAAGCAACTCGCCAAGCGGCTCAAGTCGAGCTCGCGGCGTTTAGTAGGGAGGTCGAGGGGGCGCTCGGGCCGTTCCCCGTACCAGGAGCATTCGCGTTCAGAACTTGGGAAGAAGCGCTCGACTATCTGACCAGCCACGCAAGCCGTGAGCGGCTCGCCGTCATCCTCGACGAGTTCCCGTACCTTTGTGATTCGACGCCGGGGCTACCCTCGCTCATTCAGCGCTGGTGGGACCGGCAAGGGCGCACGTCGCGCATTCTGCTCATCTTGTGCGGCTCAGCGCAAACGTTCATGACGGAGCTGGACTCCGGATCCGCGCCGCTGCATCAGCGCTTCACCAAGAAAATCGCGCTTGGACCGCTGTCGTATCGCGAAGCCGCTGAGTTCGTCCCGTCCCTATCACCTGCCAACCGCGCTCGCGTCTACGGCGTACTCGGGGGCACGCCGCTGTACCTCAAGGAATGGCGAGCCGAACAAAGCCTCCGTGACAATCTAATCGTCCTCTTCGGCGATCCCGCCAGCATGCTCGTCGACTCGGCGCGGCTCGTACTGCACACCGACCTCGGAGATTCAACCGCCTCGTACCGCGCGCTCAGCGCCATCGCCGGCGGCGACACGCGCAGAAACGAGATCTTACAGAAGGCGAAGATTACAAATGAACGCGTACTCGTCCGGCTTGAAGAGCTAAAGCTCATTACAAAGCGCGTCCCAGTCACCGAAGGTGCGAGCTCGCGCCGCGGATTTTTTGTCGTGACCGATCCGTATTTTCGGTTTTGGTTCCGCTATGTCGAACCACATCGCGCTTCGATCGATCGGGGATTCGGCGAGCAGCTGATCGACGAGGTCATCGTGCCCGAGCTCGACAACCACATGGGCGGCGTATTCGAAGACATGGCGCGCGACTTCGCAGTGCAATTGGTCGCTCAGCGAGAGCTTCAGGGAATCGACATCGGCTCTTGGTGGTCGAGCGATGGTGACCACGAAATCGATATCGTAGGCATCGGACGCAAGAAGCCGACGTTCATTGGAACGGTAAAATGGCGCAACGCCGCACTCGGCCGTGAAGTATACAAGAACCTTGCCGACCATGCGAGAGCGCTCGGCGTAGACGAGTCGATTCCGTGGCTGATGGTCGGACGCGGCGGCGTCGAAGCGACGCTCATTCACGCCGAGCCGCACGTCCGAGGCTATTCGATTGGCAACCTCTACGAATGACGGCGAGAACGATTCAACATGGCCCTAATTTTTCGCGGACTCCCCGTCTCGTCAGGACCATCGATTCTGCCCGAACGGGGCTCACACCGCAGCCGGTTGTTCCGCTTCGAGGAAGACTTTCAGGGCGGCTTGGACGCCGGTGCCGGCGCGAATCGGGGCGCCGGCTTCGAGCAGCGCGATCTCGAGTGCGCCGAGCGCGCCGAGGACGTCGGTTTGGGTCAGATCGCCCATCGTCCCGATGCGGAGGATCTTTCCCTTGAGCTCTTTCTGGCCGCCGCCGACGACGACGCCGCGCGACTCGCGCAGGTTCGTGCGGATCGCGTCGCCGTCGATTCCGTCCGGCACCTTCACGGCCACGACGGTCGGCGAATGTGCGCCGTCCCGCGAGTACAGCTCGAGCCCGAGCGCCTGCGCCGCCGCGCGGATCGCGCGCGCGTAGCGCGCGTGGCGCTCGTGCACCGCCGCCGCACCGGTCCGCTCGAACAGCTCGAGCGCCGCGTCGAGCGCGAAGAGGAGCGAGACCGGCGGCGTCCACGGCGTCTGCCCCAGCGCGGCGAACTCGCGCGCCTTGCGCAGGTCGAAGTAGAACCGCTGCGCGCCGAGGTTCGCGTCGATCCGCGCCCACGCGCGCGGCGCGACCGCGACCATCGCCAAGCCGGGCGGCGCCGCCAGCGCCTTCTGCGAGGCGGCGACGACGACGTCGAATCCCCACGCGTCCATCGCGAACTCGCTCGCGGCCAGCCCGCTCACCGAGTCGACGACGGTGTACGCACCGTGTCCGCGCACCGCTTCGGCGAGCGCCGCCATGTCGTTCTGCGCGCCGGTCGAGGTTTCGTTGTGCGTCAGCAGGACGCCGTCGAACCGCGTCTCGCCGCGCGCCGCGTCGAGCCGCGCGCGCAGCGCCGCGGCGTCCACCGCGCCGCCCCACGGCGTCTCCAGCACCTCGACCTCGCAGCCGAAGTTCCGCGCGAGCGCGATCAGCCGCTGGCCGAAGACGCCGATCGGGCAGGCCAGCACGCGGTCACCGGGACCGAACAGGCTGCCGACCGCGGCTTCGAGCCCACCCGTCCCCGACGAGCCGAGGAGCAGCAGCTCGGCGCACTCGGTCCCGAAGATCGGCCTGAGCCGCTCCGATATCCGCGCCAGCAGCGTCTTGAACTCCGGACCGCGGTGGTCGATCAGCGGCTGCGCGCTCGCGGCCAGGACGGACTCGGCGACGGTGACCGGTCCGGGAATGAACAGCAGGCTCTTCGACACGGATGCTCCGGGCGGGCGTTCGGCGTTCCGCGGTGTATTCGACGCACGATGAAGTCTCCCGGTCGTCGGATCCGCTTGACGGCGTACTCGAACTGCGCGGGTTGAGCGAGCAAAGTCGGCGCTGCCGACCTGGCGCAGGTCCTGCGCCGCTTGCCGCCCCTGACGGACCCGAACGTCCTCGTCGGACACGCGACGAGCGACGACGCCGGGGTCTACCGCATCTCCGCCGAGCTGGCGCTGGTTCAGACGGTCGACTTCTTCACGCCCGTCGTCGACGATCCGTACGATTTCGGACGCATCGCCGCCGCGAACGCGCTCAGCGACGTCTACGCGATGGGCGGCACTCCGTTGACGGCGCTCAACGTCGCGGCATTTCCGGTCGAGGAGCTCGGCACCGAGATCTTGGCGGAAATTCTTTCCGGCGGAGCGGCCGTGGCCGCGCAAGCGAATGTCGTGATCCTCGGCGGGCACACGGTCAAGGACGATGAGCCGAAATACGGATTGGCCGTGACCGGAACCATTCGTCCTGAAGAGGTCGTTAGAAACGGAGGAGCCCGTTCCGGCGATCTGCTGCTTCTTTCCAAACCCGTCGGGACGGGCATCCTCACCACCGCGCGCAAGCGCGACCTCATCACCGACGCCGCGCTCGCGCCGGCGATCGAGCAGATGGCGCGCTTGAACGACCGCGCAGCGCGCGCGATGGTCGCCCACGGCGTCCACGCCGCAACCGACGTCACCGGCTACGGGCTGGTCGGACACGCCGGCGAGATGGCGCGCGCATCGGGCGTCGCGCTCGCCTTCGACGCGCGCCGCGTGCCGCTGTTCGACGGGGTGCTCGACTTGATCGCGCAAGACGCGGTGGCGGGCGGCACGCGCGACAACCTCGCCGAGCACGCGCGCTTCACCGAATACGCCGACGACGTTTCCGAAGCGTATCGGATCGCGCTCTCCGATGCGCAGACGTCGGGCGGTTTGCTCATCGCGATCCCGCGCGAGGGCGCGGAGCGCGTGCTCGACGAGCTCGCCGATCTGGGGACCGCCGCGATCGTCGGCGAGGTAGTCGACGGCCCGTCCGGCGCGGTCTTCGTGCGCTGATCGCCGATGCGTTACGACGCAATCGTCCTCGGCTTGGGCGGGATGGGAAGTGCGGTCGCCGCGCACACGGCCGCGCGCGGGATGCGCGTGCTTGGAATCGAGCGCTTCGGCCCGGCGCACACGCGCGGCTCCTCGCACGGCGAGACGCGCATCATCCGCCAGGCGTACTTCGAGTCGCCGGATTACGTGCCGCTGCTGCGCCGCGCCTACGAGCTGTGGGACGCGCTCGCGGCGCGCGCCGGCACGACGCTGCGCGCGCAGACCGGCGGTTTGTTCGTCGGCCGTCCGGAGATGGCGGTCGTCGTCGGCACGCTCGCGAGCGCGCAACGGTGGCAGCTCGCGCATGAGATCTACGACGCGCGCGAGCTGAAGCGGCAATGGCCGGCGTTCACGCCGCGTGACGACGAGATCGGCGTGTACGAAGCCGTCGCCGGCGCGGTTTTTCCCGAAGCCGGCGTGCGCGCGCATCTGCTCGAGGCTGCGGAGCACGGGGCGGAACTGCGCTTCGGCGTCGAAGCGGCGGGTTGGGATGCAGGCGACGCAGGCGTGCGCGTTATCTTGGCGGACGGGACGCACATCGAAGCGGCACGCTTAGCGATCTGCGCCGGACCGTGGTTCGCGAAACTCGCGCCAGAGATCGGGATACCACTGCGGGTGGAGCGCAACGTGCAGTTCTATTTCGCACCGCGCGACCGCGACGCGATCTCTCCGGACCGCTTGCCGATCTGGTGCTGCGAGCGCCCCGGACAGCGAATGTTCTACGGTTTCCCCGACTTCGGGCATGGCGCGAAGGTCGCGCACCACGGCAGCGGCGTCTTCACGGACCCCGACGCGCTCGTCCGCACGGCGCACGACGACGAGATCGCGTTCGTGCGCAAAGCGCTGGAGTCGTTCGTGCCGGCCGCGGCGGGAACATTTCTGCGCGCGGCGCCGTGCATGTACACGCTCACCCCCGACGAGCACTTCGTGATCGGCCCGCACCCGGACCATTCGAACGTCGTCGTCGCCGGCGGCTTCTCCGGCCACGGCTACAAGTTCACGCCGGTGGTCGGTCAGATCGTCAGCGCGCTGCTTTGCGGCGTCGACCCGGGCTTCAGTTTTGAGCTGTTCTCGCCGGCGCGTTTCGCGGCGAGCGCACCGGTCGGAAACTCGCCATGAGCTCGCGCGTCGCGCGAATCGCCACGGCGGTCGGGGCTGCGATTGCGCTCGTCGGCAACATCACCTACAAGGTCGTCAAAGAAGATCTGAACGAGCTTGCCCACGCGCACCTCCCGGGCAACGCGACGTCGCTCGGCGCCGGAGTTATCTTCCTGCTCGGCTGCAGCGCATATCTTGCGGTCGCCTCGGTCTGGAAGCGGCGCGGCTACGCCGAGCGTCCTCCGATGGGCATTGCGGCGCTGCTGACGTTCGCCGCGATGTTCGTCTTCATCAACGCGATGCAGCGCGACTTCGTCCCGGGCGCCGTGTACTTCGTCCTGCAGACGCTGTTCTGGGACGCCGGCGCAATCTTCGTGCTGTTCCTCGCCCGCAACGAGGACGGCCCGCTGGTCCTCGGCTTACGAATCTATGCGGTCGCCCTCGTAGCGTTCCAAAGCATCGTAGGCGTACTCGGGGCGACCTATGCCGGCGATTCGGCGATGGCGGACGTGGCCGGCGTGATCGGCTGCGTGTCGACTCTTGCGATGCTCGCGCTTGCGCTCAGGCGCGCGTGGTTCGAGCCGGCCGCGCCGGAACCATCATCAGCGCCACTCCGACGAGAATGATCGCGCTCGCGAGCGCTTCGACCGGGGTGAAGCGCTCGTGGAAGAGCAGCATCCCGAGCATCACCGCGACGATCGGGTTCACGTACGCGTACGTCGAGGCGAGCGCGGTACTCGCGTACTGCATGGTGTAGAGATAGGCGCTGTAGCCGAGCAGGCTGCCGAAGATCATCAGCCACGCGACCCCGGCCAGCGACGCTGCGCTGATCGCATGCACGTCGAGCGACTGCCACTGGCCGCAGAACGCGGCTTCGATGCCGAGGAAGGCGCCGCCGAAGAGCATCTGCAGCGCGGTCGCGAGCATCAGGCTTCCGTTCTTCCCGGTGCGCCGCTGGTAGACCGAGCCGAACGACCACGCAATGCTGGCGAACAGCGTCACGAGCGCCGGCCACAGCGCGATCCCGCTCGTCGCTTTCGGCTGCAGCAGCAGCGCAAGGCCGCCGAAGCCGAGCACCATTCCGGCAACCGCGAACCGGCTGGGCCGTTCGCCGCCCCACAGGAAGGCGATGATCGCCATGAAGACCGGCGAGATCGAGATCAGCAGCGAGTTGATCCCGACCGGAAGATACTGCACCGTCCACGCGATCAGGCCGTTGCCGAAGAGCAGCAGGCTTCCGCCGGTGATGGCGGCGCGAACGAGGTCGTCGCGGGTGACGCGCCCGCTTCCGCGCACGACGCAGATTCCGTACAGGATCGCGCCGGCGAGCAGAAAGCGGGCGGAGGCCATCGCGTACGGCGGGATCGTCTCCACGGCGAAGCGCATCCCGGCGATCGTCGAGCCCCAGAACAACCAGACGGCAGCGAGCGCGAGGATCAGCTTGGGATCGAGCCGCGAGCCGGCGCGGCGATCCTCCGGCGCGACCCCGATGCCGGGTGCGCTCGCTTCGATCGTGCGGTCCATCGTCGTGCCGGCCACTCTTGGGACAACACCGCAAAGGTGCCGCGGTTGCACTTGTTGCGCGCGCATCCGGGCGTGATGGAAGCGTGCCATGAGAACGACACAGCTCAACTCCGGCCCGTCGGTACGCTACGGCACGCTGAAGATTCCGCTCGCCGCGCAGCGCGACGTCGACGCCGCCTTCGCCTACCTCGCGCGCGACTCGGTCGAGCGCTCGCTCATCGAACGGGTCGAGCGCAGCCGCGTCCCGCACCGCCTCGTGATCGACCACCGGGGCGACGACTCGTACCGGCCCTCGACGCACACGATCCGCTGGGATCCGCGCAGCGCGCTGATGACGACCGAGGGCGGCCGGCAGTCACCGGCGCTCGGACTCGGCCACGAGCTCGACCACGCCGCCGAGGACGCGCGCGCGTACGACGGCTTGCAGAACGTCCCCGACGACGCATTCGACAGCTTGGAAGAGCGCCGCGTCATCCTGGGCTCGGAACGGCACGCGGCGCACACCCTGCACGAGAGTGTGCGCCACGATCACGACGGGAGGCTGTACCGTGTCCCCGACCCGACCCTGCGCTAGCACGGCGCACGGTTACTCGACCTGCGCGGCAACCGATATGCCGACGACGTGCAGATCGGCAACGTCGGCCTGCGGCCGCGTCTCGACGTGACGATCGACTCGTGCGGCGCGCTGCTGCTCGGCGTCGCAGCCGACGACGCGGCGCAAACGGCGCGCATCCTCTCAGCGGGCGTTCTCGCGACCCGCGTGCGCGAGCCCGCCGGACTGGCCTCGGAACCGTCGTCGTCGCGGGGCTATCGAGCTCGCTGCTGCTGACGCTGTTCATCGTACCGCTAGCGTATGCGGCACCCAGCCGAAGCGGCGCGCAGGCGCGCGCTCGCGCCGCAGCAGGCGCAGCACGTTCCCGCCGGTGATCTCGCGCTCGGCTTCCGGCGGGAGCCCGAGCAGACGAATCTTGTGCAACTCCAAGCCGGGATGAAGCCACGGCCCGTCGGAGCCGAAGATCACGCGCCGCGGGCCGAGGCGGCGGATCGCTTGCACGACGTAGTCGAAGCGCCGCGTCCCCGCGGTGTCGGTATACAGGTTCGGCAGCCGCATCATCTGGTCGATCAAGCGCTGGTGCGCGCGCCAGTCGTCGGCGAAGCTGCCGAGGTGCGGGACGATCACGTCGACGTCGGGGTACTCGGGGACGATCAGCTCCAGGATCTCGGTCTTCCCTGCGACGTCGTACAGGATCGGGATTCCGAAGCGCCGCGCGGCGTCGAACACCTCGCGCGTGATCGGCGCGTCGATGCCGTGCACTTTGATCCCACGGAATCCGTAGGCGTGGACGGCCTCCTCGACCATCACACCGACTCGTCCGGCGTCCCGCTTCGCGTGGACGAATGCGAAGCCAATCAGGCGCGGCGCGTGCGCGCGGCAGATCTCCGCGACCTCGGCGTTCGCGCTCGCATAGTCGCCGGCGAACGCGGCGAAGACGACGGAGCGCGCGATCCCGGCGGCGCGCGCCCGGCGCAGGTAGTCGCCGAGCGGCGCGCGCGTGTCCCACGGTCCGGTGAAGCCGTCGCCGGTGCCGGCGTGGCAGTGGCCATCGACGATCATCACGCCAGCTCCGCGAGCAATCGGATCATCGTATCGATTCCTTTGTAGAAGGTCGCGACGTCGAAGCGCTCGTCGGCGCCGTGAATCCGGTCGTCTTCGCGGCCGAAACCGAGCACGACGACGGGGATCGCGAGCCGGCGGTGCAGCGCCTCGACGATCGGGATCGTTCCGCCGGTGATCGTGAACGGCGGCGGCGCGCCCCACACGTCGCGCACCGCGTTCACCGCGGCGTGGAAGACGCGATCGTTCGTCGGAATCCGCACCCCGCGCGTCCCGCGCCCGAAGCGCAGCGTCCAATGCAGCCCGCGCGGGAGCGAGCGCCGCGCGAACGCGGCGATGCTCGCGGCGACGTCCTGCGGATCCTGGTCGGGAACGAGCCGCGCGCTGGCGCGCGCCAGCGCTCGCGTCGGGACGATCGCCTTCCAGCCCGGGCCGGTGTAGCCGCCGGAGATTCCGTGCAGCGTGATCGCGGGCCGGATCGTCGCGTGCTCGACGATGCTGTAGCCGTCGTCGACGCGCGCCCGCACGGCGCCGAGCCGGCGGATCAGCTCGGCGTCGCCGGCGTGCTCGCGCGCGTTGCGCGCGCGCTCCGACCACGGCAGCTCGCGCACGCCGCGCAGAAATCCCGGGATCGCGATCCGCCCGCGCGCGTCGTGCATCCGCGCGACGAATGAGCAGACGTGCTGCAGCGGGTCGAGGACCGCGCCGCCGAAGCGCCCGCTGTGCAGCTCCTGCGGCGCGCCGCGGACGTCGAGCTCGAACCCGAGCGCACCGCGCAGGCCGTAGACGATCGAGGGCAGCTCCCCGGCAAGCTCCGTGTCGCTGACAACCGCGACGCGCGCGCGCAGCGCGTCGGCGTAGCGGTCGAGGAACGTCTCGAGCGACGGGCTCCCGAGCTCTTCTTCGCCTTCGAGCCACACCTTGACGTTGACCGGGAGCGCGCCGCCGGTCGCGAGGTACGCCTCGAGCGCGCAGAGGTGGATGAGAAGCTGGCCTTTGTCGTCGCTCGAGCCGCGCCCGTAGATCTTGCCGTCGTGCACGGTCGCGCGGAACGGCGGCGTGCGCCATTCCGCGAGCGGCTCGGCCGGCTGCACGTCGTAATGACCGTACAGCAGCACCGTGCGCCGGCCCGGCGCGCCGAGCCAATCGGCGTAGACGCTCGGCGCGCCGCCGCGCACGCCGGGGAGGACGCGCGCGCGGTGCATCCCGATCGAGCCGAACAGTCCGGCGAGCCACTCCGCGCAGCGCTGCAGGTGCGGGCGCGCGGAGCGGTGCGCCGAGACCGTCGGGAACCCGATCAGCCGCGCCAGCGCGCCGATCCAGCGCTCCCGCGTCGCCGGATCGTGCGCGTGGTCGAGCGGCGTTGCCGCGGCGCGCACCGCTCTAGGTTAGCCGACGACGCGTTGCGCGAACACCGGGCTGCGGCGCGAGCCGGACATCGGCGGCCCGGGCATGAAGACCTGGCGCGGCGGCGGGGTGACGCGGCTCGCGCGCATCCCTTCGTCGCTCGAGATCCACTCTTCGGCGGATTCCGCGATGCGGTACAGCAGCGTCTCGAAGTCGGTGCGCTGCTTCTTGAGGACGTACGGCTCCGAGAGCCAGCGGATGATCTCGCGGCCGGCGGTCGCCATCCGGTTGATCGTGCTGGCCTGCACCGAGCGGCCGAAGTACTGCCAGAGGACCAGCTCGATGAGGTCCCACGCGTTTTCGGCGCCGAACTGCGCGCGCAGATCCGCCGCGCCGAGGACCTTGAACGCCTCCGCCAGCGCCTGGCTCGTCTCGACCCGCATCACGCTGAGGTTCCCGTACGAGCTGTTCTTGAGGTTGTTGCGCAGGTCGAGCGCAGCCCGCCGCACGATCGCGATCGAGCCGAAGGTCGGGTCGTGCGCTCGCTCGCGGATCACCTCGCTGATGCGCTTGTCGCGCCAGTACTTCGCCGTCTCGGAGATGAAGTGGCGAAACAATCCGTCGAACATCCGGTTCGGCCGCGACGCCGGGGTCTCGACGATCCCGTAGCCGAAGACGCGGCGATACATCTGCCAGCGCTCGCGCTCGCGGTAGCGCACGATTCCGTGCTTGTCGAACTTGTAGAGACCGTACGCACCCGGGCCGTTCGAGATGCGCAGCGTCCCGGCGCGGAACTGCTCCTGCAGCTTCGCCATCACGCGAAAGACGCCGAGCCGCTCGTGCATCATCAGGTAGTACGCGTCGCCGCTCGCCAGGATCCGCTCGCTGACGACGGTGTCGTCGTAGTCGGTGACGCCGGGCGAGACGCGCGTGTCGCCGAGTGAGGCCGGCGTCGTCGCGCCGAGCCCGATGAGGTCGGCGAGCCCGCCGTCGGGCGGGTCGCTCGCACCGTTCGTGTACTTCCCGACCTGCTCGTCGATGTAGCGGTTCAACACCTCGGCGAGCTGCGGGTTCTCGACGAGCTGCGGTCCGAGCTGATCGATCGTGTTCTGCAGCAGCGACGCGACGCGGTCGTTCAGTTGATCATAGTCTCTGGTGGTCGGCATGGCTCTACTCTCCTCTACCGTTCACGCGGCGAGATCCGCGAGTGCGTCGAGCTGCATGAAGAGGTCGTCGAGCGCCCAGGCGACACGTTCGTGCGTGAGCACCTGGGCGACGATCGGCTGGCCGGCGATCCCGCCCTTCCGCATCATCCGCTTCACGAAGAACTGCACCGGCGCGATCGTGAAGTACAGCGTGTCGGCTTGCGCGGTGACGAACTCCAAACCGTACTGGCCGGCGTCGGCGAGCAGCCGTGGGCCGTCGTTCTGCGCCAGCTTCTCGACCCAGGCGTTGTAGTCGTCGACCGTGAGCTCCGAGTAGCGCAGCTTGCCGGCGACGAGATCGCGCAAGCGGGTCTCGCCGTCCAAGCCTTTCCCGTACGGCCGTGCTTGCGTGTCGAGGTGGATGAAGCGCGCCGCGACGGAGCGGCGTTCGGTTTCGGGGAAACCGACCGCGTCCATCGCCGACTTGAAGTTGACGTTGGCCTGCGCGATGACCGAGAGCGTCTGGCTTGCGCGCGCCAGCCGTTCGGTGAAGAGGGGTGGCGCCGTCGAGCGCGGCCCGCGGTACGCCTGCCACGCCGTGTCGAGCTGCGTGACGTAGCTGCCCAACAGCCTGAACCCGGCGATCTGCTGTTCGTCGGAGTACGCGTCGGGCGGCGGAAAGCCGTTCACTTTGCCGAGCACGCCGAACTGCTGGACGAATCCGGTCGCGCCGCGCAGCGACTGCAGGTAGTCGTTGACGAGCGCGGCGCGCGGCTCGTCGACGCGCGAGAACTCCTCGAGCAGCGTCGCGAGCGACGAGTCGATCAAGCCGCGCAGCGACTCGACGACGTCGGGCTGATCGACCGTCGCGAACGGCGTGATTCCGGCCAGGACCCGGCGGGCGTCGGGGACGATGATGCTGGCCTGCCGGTACAACGTCGCCTGCTCGGCGGAGATCTGACCGCTCAGGCCAGCGGCGTTCGAGGCGTCGAGCGACGCCGGTCCGGTCCCGATCAGCGAGACCAGCGTCCTCGTCGGACCGCTCGCGACGGTCCCGTCGGAAACGGTCGGAAACGCGTCGACGAGCGCGCCGACGAAGCCGCCGTTCGCCCCGGGCGCGCGGCCGAGAACCTGCGTTACCGCGTTCTCGACCGTCCGCTCGAGCGTCGACGTCGTTCCGCCGGTCGCGCCGGCAACGCCGGTCTCGTAAGCCGTCTGGCTCGTCTGCGCGTAGCGCGAGAACGTGTTCGCGAGCGAGCGGAGCGCGGCGGAGTCGCCGGTCTGCGGCGCCAGCGCGTTGAGCAGCTGCTGCACGACCTTGCGGCGGTTGCGGCCCTGTTCGGCGCGGTACTTGAGCAGATTCGCGGTGGTCAAGGTGTTCATTGCTTCCTCACCTCACTCGTCGTCAGGCCGCGCTGCCTTGGTCGAGATTCGCGTTGCGCACGGCGGCCAAGATGCTTTCGGTCGCTTCGGACCCCATGATCGAGAGTGCGACCAGCGCGGCCATTCCCGCCTCGGTGGCGTCCTTTTCGTCGAAGCCGGCTTGGCCGCGCGCGACCAGCTCCTGATCGATCGCGTTCAAGTCGTTGAAAGCCGCGACCGGGTCGGTCATCGCGCTCACCTGCCAGTCGCTGCGCTTCGCGTACAGCTCCTTGGCGATCACCGGCAGCGACTTCGGCGGCGGCGCGGGCAAGATCGTGTCGGTCACCGTCGCGCTTTGTGACGCGGAGGTCACGCCGCCGGCGGTGACGGTCGCGGCGAGCGTGTCGCCGATCGTGTGACCGGCGTGCTCCGGCGGAACCGTGTACTGCACGCCGATCATCAGCGTGCCGTCGTTCGCCACGATCACCGCGTTCAGCTCGATCTGCAGGACCGCGAACGGATCGTTCGGACCGGTCGCGACGACGGATGCGCCGTTCAGCGTGTAACCGCTCGGCGCGAGCGCGCCGGTGTGCGCGGCGATCAGCGGCGGGTTCCCGACGGCAAACGTCGCAGCCTGACCCGAGGTGTTCGTGAGCGTGAAGAGGTCCGTGACGGTCGAGCCGGCGTTCACCGCGGCGTTCGTCCCCACGATCGTGAAAGACGGGTTCGGCGCGATCGTGTCGCTCACCGCGGCCTGCTGCGGTGAGGATTGGACGCCGCCGGCGGTCGCCGCCACGGTGAGCGTGTCGGTGATCGTCTGCCCCGCGTTGCCGGACGGGACCGCGTATTGCACGCCGATTTTCAGCGTCGCGCCGTCGTCGACGGGCTGATTCAGAAGCGCCGCCTGGAGATCTTGGAGCGGCGTGTTGCCCGCGGCGTGCCTCACCTGATTCGCGCCGACGAGGTAGCCGGCGACCGGGATCGCCGGCGGCGACCCGGGTCCGTTGATACCCGCGTCGTTGGGGACGCTGAACGTCGCCGCCTGCCCCGAGGTGTTCGTGATCGCGAACGTGTCGGTTGCGGTCGTCCCTGGTTGCACCGGACCGCCCGCAGCGCTCACGGTGAACGACGGTTTCGGCGAGATGTTCGAGATGCCGGTCGCGGACGCGCTCGAGATGAGGGAGCCGGCCGTCAGCGACGCCGAGAGCGTCGTCTTGACCGACTGAAGATTCGTCCCGGCCGGCACGGCGTACCGCACGCCGATCGCAATCGTGTTGCCGGAATCGATGCTCAGGTTGGCTTGTTGCTGCAGCGCGGAGAGCGACGCATATGAGGCGCCGGCGTAGATGAACGTGAGCGGTGCGAGCGCCGTTCCGCCGGAGCTTCCGGCGAAGCTGAGCGCGGTGATCATTCCCGGCGAGCTCGAGAGGTTCGTGAGGTTGTACGTGTTGGTCGCAGTCGTCCCCGGCGTCACGTAGCCGGCGGAATTCACCTCGATCGCCAGGTCCGAGGTCGCGAGAGCGAGCGACGCAACGGTGCGCGAGCGCAGCAGATGCGCTTCCGCCGTCGCAAGCAGGCTCAACGCGACCTGAACCAGAGGCCGCACGGCCTTGCGCCCCGGGTCGACGAGCGTCGCTTCGAGCGCCTCGCGCAACGGAACGAACCGGCCGCCGCTGACGTATCCGATCGTCGCGTCGTACACCGCGTACGATTTCGTGGGGCGACGCGGGTGGATGGTTTCGACGAGGCCGGCGACATTCTCGACAAGCGAGACGAACAGTTCGCGATCTTCGGCGGCGAGCCACGCCTCCGCGTATTCGGCGTGCGTCCGATGGTGTGGCGCCTCGGCAATCGTGCGAGGGTCATGCACGTAGAGAGTAGTCACGTCTAACGCCTCCCGAGCGTACGGTAGAAGTTGGCGGTGATCTGTTCCGGCGCGGCAAGCCGCCGGTCGAACGCGTAGCGAGCGGCGCCGATCATGAAGCGCGCCGGCGTGCCGACCGCGTCTTTCCCCTCGGCGAGAAGCCGGCCGCCCTGCGCGATCATCTCCATCTGCGCCGGGCCGAAGGTGACGATGCGCGCGACGCTCTTCCCGGCGAGCTCCGCGTACGGCTGGAAGATCATCGTGTCGATCACCAGCTCGGCGGCGCGGGTGAACGTCGCCGCGATCTCGCGCGGGATGTCCTCGCCCGAGACCTGCGGGTAGAGCCTGCGCCACGCGGCGTCGATCTCGTCGGCAAGCCGCGCGAGCCCGAGCCGCCGCAGCAACAGCGTGTTGATGAACGTGCGCAGGTACGGCGTCGGGTGAACGCCGAGCGGCGAGAAGCGCACCGTGTTGGCGCGCGAGCGGCCGACGACGTCCATCAAGCTTTCGACAGCGCCCGGCCCGCCGAAGACGAGCGCGAGCAGATCGGCCATGATCTCCTTGTGCCAGCGCGCCCAGATCGACGCGACCGCTTCCGAGAGCCCGCCCTCGCGGATGAGTCGGCCGAACAGATCGCGCGGGATCCGCTCCCACAAGCCGATGTCGGCCTGCAAGTTGTGCGAGACCTCGTGCAGCACGCTCGAGAGCGCCCACACGTTTTCCAGGCGGTGCTGCGGGATGTAGACGAGCGGAAACGGGTTCGCTTGTCGCCGCAGCTTGGTGATCGGGACGCCACGGCGGTAGGTCATCGGGCCGAGCCCGCTCTGCACGTACGAGACCGGCAGGAGCCGCGGCGTCGGTTGCGCCGCGCCCATTCCGACGTACAGGTCCTCGTAGCAGTTCGCGGCGATCCGGTCGACCGCGCGCAGCCGTTCGCCGAAGGTCGACTTGCGCTGCACGAACAGGTCGAAGAAGAACGCCCAAATCCCCTCGACGTACAGGATGCGCTGCCCGACCGCGTCCTTGCGGTCCAGGACGAGCTGCAGGCGCGCGCCGGTCGGCTCGCGCCGGGCGATCTTCACCGCGGCGTCGACCCCGCGCGCCGCGTCGACCAGCTTGTCCTTGTAGCGGTCGATGAACTTGTTGGCGGCCTCGACGTGCGCCTCGCTCGGCGCCTCCGGCCCCTTTCCGAACTCCTCGACAGTGAACCGCCGCAGCGAGGCAACGTGTCGTAGCAGGTTCGTCGCCTGCGTGCTCAGCCAGCGGTCGAGCAGGCCGGGCGCCGCGCTGCGTCCCGCCGCCGCGAAGCGCGCGGCGGGACGCGAGGGGAGTGGAGGAGAGGTCAGCGTCGCGCTCACGTCGTCGTCTCTCGTCGGTCAGATGCGAACCCGGCGGGCGGGAGCGACGCCGGCGACGCGGCGCGGGATCGCACCGTTCGCGCGAACCGCGCTGCGCGCAGCGGCTGCGACCCGACCGCGCCCGACGCAACCCGGGCAACGAGCGACGTTGGCGGGGTGGCGGTGCGACGGCGCGAGGGTCTGGCGGATCTGGATGTTCCGCGCGACCGTTCGCGCGACCGCCGGAGCGTTCGAGAGGACGCGCCGCGTCACCGTCGCCATCACGCGCGCCGCGAGCGGCGCGGTGACCGGGATACCGCGGCGTGAGGCGTTGCGGAGCGCGATCGCGGTGCGCCGCTGGATCTGCGGGACCATCCGCAGCAGCTGACGGCCGTCGGGACCCGCTTGCGTGCGCATCGTGCGCACCAGCGTCCGCGTCGCGCTCGCCAGGACAGGCATGACGCGACGCAGCCGGCGGCGACCGCCGGCGATCGTGATCGTGATCGGCAGCGTCGCGCCGATCATCGCCTCGGCCTCGCCTTCGTGCGTCGCCTCGGCGGCCTGTGCGGCGAGCACCTCGGCGAGTGCGGCCTCGTGCGCGACCTCGGTGTTGCCGAGCTCGAACTCGCCTTCGCCGGCGCCGAAGAACTCCGCTTCGTGCGCTTCCGCCTCGGCTTCGGCTTCTTTCACCAGTTGGCCGACGAGCTGGCCGGCGACGGGTGCGAGCAGTCCGCCGACGCCGGGGATCATCCCGACGAGCGTACGCGCTATGCTCGGCGCGAACCGTTTGGCGAGCGGCGCGACGACGCGCCCCACGCGGCTGGCGAGCCGCTTGAGCCCGCCGAAGAAGTATTCGCCTTCGAGCTCGTACTCGTATTCGAGCTCGTACTCGGGGTTCGAGTAGTGCGCTTCGTGCGCTTCCCACTCGTACTCCGGGTTCGAGTAATGCGTTTCGAACTCGCCCTCGAACTCGTGCGCTTCGGGCGAGCTGTAGTGTGCCTCCGGCGAGCTGTAATGCGACTCGAGCTCGCCTTCGAACTCGTGCGCCTCCGGCGAGCTGTACTGTGCCTCGGGCGAGCTGTAATGCGACTCGAACTCGCCTTCGAACTCGTGCGCCTCCGGCGAGCTGTAGTGCGTTTCCGGCGAACTGTAGTGCGCCTCGGGCGAGCTGTAGTGCGCTTCGTGAGCTTCGGGTGAGCTGTAGTGCGCTTCGTGAGCTTCGGGCGAGCTGTAGTGCGCTTCATGCGATGGCGCTTCGAACAGCTGAGATGCCATCCTCATCCTCCTCCAACGGGCAGACGATGGATGCAGCCTACGATCGTCCGGCTGCCGACGGAATGCCGGCTAGGCCTTGAAAGCGCGCGGCGTTTGTGATATGGCGTCCGGTTCGGCCTGGCCGACGACGGCGCGGATCAACTGGCGCGTCTCCGGCGCCGGCTCCAGGCCGAGATGCTTGCGCAAGTGCGCCCGCAGCGCTTCGTACTCGGCCAGCGCGCGCCCGCGCCGGCCGAGCGCGGCGAAGCAGCGCATCACCAGCCGTGAGGCGCCCTCGTGGCCGCGGTCGAACGCGACCAGCTCGAGGCCGAACGCCAGCGCCTGGCCAAACTCGCCGTACGAGAGCGCGTTTTCCGCGAGCCGCTCGAGGATCCCGACGTAGGCCGCCGCGCAACGGACGCGCAGCGGCTCGATCCACTCCGCCGCGTCGGAGACGAGCAGCTCGCCGCCGTACAGCTGCTTCGCGCGCAGCAGCTCCTCGCTGCTCTCGCCGCGCGCGGCGTCGAGAAATGCCTCGACGTCGGTCACGACGGTGATCCCGGGGGCCCACCCGTACCCGCTACGGACGCAGCGTATCGCGTCGGCGCCTCCGACCGCGCGGCGCAGGTAGGCGCGCGCACCGCTGACCGCGATGTGGACGCGGTGCGCCGCCGTCTCACCGTCGAGCTCCGGCCAGATCGCCTCGGCGAGCCGCTCGCGCGGAGTGACGCCGGTGCGGTGGACCGCCAGGTACTGGATCAAGTAGCGCCCGCGCATCGGCGGCGGTCCGGGCTCCCAGCGGTCGCCGACGCGAATTGCAAATTCTCCGAGAAGACGAATCTCGAGCGTCCGCTGCGCCCGCACCGCGGCGTGCGAACCGACTGCGTCGCGCAGGCGTCTTGCGAGCGATTCTCCGTCCGGTTCTTGTCGCAGCGCGGCGACGATCGCCTCGATGTCGCGCTGTGAGATGCGTTCGTCCGGCCGTTCCATAATCACTCCCACATATGAACGGGGCGCGATGCTATCACGCGGCGCACCGTTCGTCAACGTGCCGGGAGCGGCTCGAGAGCACGGCGAGAGGACGTGCACCACCGCCGAAAGCGCGGTGAAGGAATTCGCGTAAGCATTTCGTATCTGCCGCGAGAGCGCGCCGATACCGGCGGCCGGTACGATGCCGACACGATGAGCGAACGCTTCACGGTCATCGTCGAGGTCGAGTGCGCTTCAAACGGGTCGCTGCGGTTCGTCATGCGCCCCGTCGACCCGTCGCGCGCGATCCGCGTGCGGCCCTCCCACCTCGCGGTCACGGTGTGGACCGACGGCGAGGACCTCGTTCGGCTCGCGATCCAGCACCGCCGCTCGCGAACGCTGGCCTACGTGCAGGGAAACCGTGCCCTGCGCGAGCTGGCCGAGAAGCTGCGGTTCGAGCTCACGCCGGCGGCGGCGGAGAGCGCGCCGTGACCTCGCGGACGCGCGACGGCTACCACCACGCGCGCTCGCTCGCGTGCGGGCTCACTGAGCTGGAGCGGCGCGTGCTGGAGGCGTACGCGCTCGGAATGAACCGGCGCCAGATCGGGGCGCGCTTGGGGCTCTCCGAACGAACGATCGGACACTATCTCACGGTTGCGAAGGAGAAGCTCGGCGCGGAGACTCTCGTCCACGCCGCAGTGCTCTCCCTCGCGCAGACCGCGAGCTAGCTCAGCGGCTGCGCTTCGTGGTCGTGGTTGAGCCGTTGCGCGCGGTGCGCGGGGTGCGGCGGCCGTCGCCGCGTTTCGCGCTGGGGCGCAGCGCGACGACGTTGCTCGCGCTCTTCGGGTCGGTCGCGCCGAGCAGGACGGGCGTGATTACGCGCTTGCCGAGCGCGTGGCTGAACACTTCGCTGAGCTCGTCGACGAACGCGAACTGCATCGTGTCGCGGACTTCCTTCGGCACGTCTTCGAGGTCGATCTCGTTGCGGCGCGGGAGCAGCACCTTCTTGATGCCGGCCCGCTTCGCGCCGAGCACCTTCTCTTTGACGCCGCCGATCGGCAGAACTTGCCCGGTCAGCGTGATCTCGCCGGTCATCGCGAGCTCCGGATCGACCTTGTAGCCGGTCAGCAGCGAGGCGATCGAGGTCGCGAGGCTCACCCCCGCCGACGGACCGTCTTTCGGCACCGCGCCGGCCGGGATGTGAATGTGCAGGTCGTGCTTGGCGAACCAGTCCTCAGGAAGCCCGAGCTCCGCGGAGCGCGAGCGCAGGAACGAGATCGCCGCGGTCGCCGACTCTTTCATCACGTCGCCGAGCTGGCCGGTGAGGGTGAAGTTGCCCTTGCCCGGCATCGCCGTCGTCTCGATGAACAGGATGTCGCCACCGACCGGCGTGTACGCGAGCCCCGTCGCGACGCCGACGCTCGCCGTGCGCCGTTTCACCTCGTTGTAGAAGCGCGGCTTCGAGAGGTACTCCACCAAGCTCTCGGGCTTGACGCGGGTCTTGTACTTCGGCTCGCCCGCGACTTTGCGCGCCACTTTTCTGAAGATCGTGCCGATCTCGCGCTCCAGGTTGCGAACGCCGGCCTCGCGCGTGTAGTCGACGATGATCTGCTTGAGCGCAGCGTCGGTGATCGCCGCCTGGTTCTCCTTGAGGCCGTTGGCTTTCTTCTGCTTCTCGACGAGATAGCGCTTCGCGATCTGCAGCTTCTCCAGCTCGGTGTAGCCGGAAAGGTTGATGATCTCCATGCGGTCGCGCAGCGCGTTGTTGATCGAGTCCAGCGTGTTCGCGGTGCAGATGAACAGCACGCGCGAGAGGTCGAACGGCAGGTCGAGGTAGTGGTCGCGGAACGAGTTGTTCTGCTCCGGGTCGAGGACTTCGAGCAGCGCCGACTGCGGGTCGCCGCGGAAGTCGGCGCCGACCTTGTCGATCTCGTCGATCATCATCACCGGGTTGTTCGTCCCGGCGTCGCGCAGCGCGCGGATGATCGTCCCCGGCATCGCGCCGATGTACGTGCGGCGGTGCCCGCGGATCTCGGCTTCGTCGCGCACGCCGCCGACCGAGAGGCGCACGAACTTGCGGCCCATCGCCTTCGCGATCGACTGCCCGAGCGAGGTCTTGCCGACGCCCGGCGGGCCGACGAAGCACAGGATCGGCCCGGTCAGCTTGTTCTTGAGCTTGCCGACGGCCAGGTACTCGACGATGCGGTCCTTGATCTTCTCGAGATCGTAGTGGTCTTCGTCGAGGATCTCGCGCGCCCGCCCGATGTCGATCTGATCGGAGGTCGAGACGCCCCACGGCAGCTGCGTGAGCCAGTCGAGGTACGTGCGGATGACGCTGTACTCGGGCGAAGCGGTCGGGACTTTGCCGAGCCGGTCCAGCTCGCGGTCGGCCGCCTTCTTCACGTCCTCCGGCATGTTCGCTTCGTCGATCTTCTTGCGCAGCTCGTTCGCTTCGGCGACTTGCGGATCGCCTTCGCCGAGCTCGTCCTGGATCGCGCGCATCTGCTGGCGGAGGTAGAACTCGCGCTGGTTCTTTTCCATCTCGCGCTGGATGTCGGACTGGATCTTGTGTCCCAGCTCGACGACCTCGAGCTCCTTGGTGATGAGCATCGTGAGCTTGCGCAGCCGCTTCGCGGTGTCGCGCTCTTCGAGGATCGCTTGGCGGTCCGCCGTCTCCAGCCGCATCGTCGAGGCGACGAAGTAGCCCAGCAGGTTGGGATCGGAGATGTTGTTGACCTCCATCTCCATCTCGCGCGGCGCCTGCGGCAGATAGCCGAGCAGCTTCTGGAACAGCGTGCCCAGGTTGCGCTGCATCGCGACGAGCTGATCGCCGTCCTTGGTGACGTCGGGCAGCTCGGTGTAGGTCCCGGCCAGATACGGTTCGGTCGCAACGAACTGGTCGATGCGGAACACGGGGCCGCCGGCGACGATGCAGCGCAGCGTCCCGTCGGGAACTTTCAGCATCTTCTGGATCGTGCCGATCGTGCCGACGCGGCGCAGATCGTCCGGACCCGGGTCTTCGGTGTCCTTGTCCTTGAGCGCGACGAGCCCGATCTGCTTCCCTTCGCGCAGCGCTTCTTCGACCAGCTGGATGCCGGGCCGCTTCACGACCGCGAGCGGGATGACGGTGTTCGGAAAGAGCACCGCGTCCTGCAGCGGGAGGATGCCGAGGATCTCGGGGGCCTTGTCGGGTTTGGGCATTACGCGGGGGTCCTTCTGACCGTCATGCGGATCGTCGTCCGCACGATCGGATATTTTTGCGTTTTCGCCAGCGGGAGCCGGATCGTCAGGACGCCGTCGCGGTAGATCGCCGTCGCGCCCTCGTCGAGGACGGGGAGCGGCAGATGAATGCGCTTGAGGAACTCGCCGTACTGGATCTCTTTCCGCAGCAGCGAACAGTCGCGGTTGAGGTCGCGCGGCGCGCGCACGCCGGCGATGACCAAGTACTGATCGTCGGCCGCGACGTGCACCGTGTCGGCGTCGACGCCGGCCAGCTCGACGTGGACGACCACGGTCGCGGCGCTCTCGTCGATGTGCACGTCGGCGTTCGGCTCGAAGCGGCCGTGCACACCGCGGGCTGCGAAGAGCCGCTCGAACTCCAACAGGTCGTCGTGGTTTCGCATTAGCACTCCCAATAACAGTCTGCTAGCGGCGGGGGTTGCCGCCTTCCTTCGCCGCCCCTCCGGACAAGGCCAAGCAGGCGGTTTCGGCCCCCGGCGCGGTGGCGTACCGACCTTAGCGCCTGCGTTCGGTACACTAGGCCGGCACGCGCGTCCCACCGCTTGGCAAGGCGGGCGTGCAAGACCGGAGCCGCCCCACGCTCACTTCGCTCGACAACCACCTGCTCGAGGCGCTCCCCGCGAACGTTCGCGAACGCATGGACGGTGCGCTCGAACGGTTCCGGCTTCCGCTGCGGGCCTCGCTCTACGAGCCCGGCGACGAGGTCGCACACGTGTACTTCCCGGTCGACGCGGTGATCTCGGTCGTCACCGTGATGCGCGACGGCGACCATATCGAAGCGCTCACCATCGGGCGCGAGGGGGTGATCGGCGCCGGCGCCCTGCTCGACACGACCCCGGTCTCCCAGCTCACGTTCTGCCAGGTCGGCGGCGACGCGTACCGGATGGGGCTCCAGCGGTTCGGGGAGCTGTGCGGCACCTCGCACGCCTTGCGCGCGCTGATCCAGCGCTATCTGGGCGCGCAGATCGACGTGATGGCGCAGTCGATCGCGTGCAACCGTCTGCACCACGTCGGCGAGCGGTGCGCGCGCTGGATCCTGATGACGCACGACCGCGTCGGCCGGGACGAGTTCACGCTGACCCACGAGTCGCTGGCGGCGATGCTCGGCGTGCGCCGGGCCGGGGTCAGCGTCGCGGCGGAGCGGCTGCAGCGGCTCGGGGCGATCCGGTACAGGCGCGGCCGCGTCTCGGTCGCGGACCGCGCGGTGCTCGAACACGAGGCCTGCGAGTGCTACGGCGCGATCAGCGACTCGTACACGCGGCGCCGCCTCCCGGCAGGGTAGAGCGCCCGCCGAATCCACAGCTTCCACAGCGGCGTGTGTAAAGTAACCTTACGTTAATGTAAGCAAGCGCACGGGAGGAAGCCGGCAAACGGGAGCGCGGCTGGGGACGACGAAAGTCCGCGGGGTCCCGCCCCGCTTCGGACTTACGAGCTCGCCGCATGGACACGATGCTTTCGCCGCCCACCCCGCCCGGTGGCACCGACCTGCTCCGGACCGCGCTGATCGAGCGCGTCCGAGCGGCGCGCCCGGCGATCGCCTCATTGATCGCGCCGGCCGGGTTCGGCAAGTCGACGTTCGTGCGGCAGCTCCTCGACGGCGTCCCGGCGTCGGCGGCTTGCGACTGCCGCGGGGTCGGCTCAGACCTCGACCTGGCCCAGCGGCTGATCCTCGCCCTGGCCGAGGAGAACCCCGAGCGAAGCGGCTCGCTCGCCCAGAGCGCGACGATGATCGGCGACGACCACGCCTCGGTCGCCGAGCGCACCGGCGTCGCGCTGGCGGCCTGGCGCGTCCGCAGCCGGCCCTCGGCGTTCGTCTTCGAGAACACCGAGGACGCGATCGCCGATCCCGGCGCGCGCGACTTCCTCGCCAAGCTGCTCGCGCACCGCCCCGACGGGCGCACGATCGTGATCTGCTCGCGCGAGTCGCTGCGCATGCACCTCTCGCGCTTCGCGCCGCCGCACCACATCCTGAGCCTGCGCGCCTCCGATCTGGCCTTCACGCCCGAGGAGATTCGGGACATCTTCAGCGCGACGGGGGCGAGCGCCGAAGCGGTGGAGCGCGTGAGCGCGATCTCGGCCGGCTGGCCGATCGCGGTGCTGCTGCTGGCGCGCTTCGCGCAGGAAGGCCGGCTCGATCCGCTGCTCGACAAGCTCGACGACGTCGCGTACGAAGAGCTGCACGAGTACCTCGCGGATCAGGTGCTGGGCGACGCGGAGCCGGAGATCATCGACGGTCTGCTGGGGTGCGCGGCGATCCCGCAGGCGACGGAGCGCGACTTGCGGCTGGCGCTGGGCGACGACGGCGCGGTCGCGCAGTTCCTCGCCTGGACGAAGACCTCGCCGTTCGTGACCCGCGGCGACGGCGAGACGCTGGTCGTTCATCCGCTGGTCGCCTCGACGCTGCTCGAGCGGCATCCGGCGCGCGTCGACGCGCTGCTCGCGCCGGCCGCGGCGGCGTACGAGCGCGCCGACGAGAACCAGCGCGCGGCCGAGATTCACTACGCGCGCGGCGACCAAGTCGCGGCGGCCGAAGCGCTGGAGCGCGTCGAGGTGATCCAAGAAGAAGTTCCGCCGCTCGCGTACGCGCGCGTGCTGGCGCTGCTCGACCGCTCGATCGTGCTGCGCTATCCGAAGCTGTGGTCGGTCACCGCGCTCGCGCGCACGTTCACCGTCGACTCGCGGCTGCTGCACGAAGAGGTCGAGGCGATCTGGGCGCGGCTCCCACCCGACGCGCCGCCGATGACGCGCATCTACCTGTACGTCTTCCGCGTCATCATGCTGAGCTACATCGGCGAGTTCGAGCAGGCGCTGGAGCTGGTCGACGACTTCCGCGCGCAGATCGCCGCGCCCGAGGTGCCGACGACGCGGATGCACGGCTACCTGCTCTACCTGCGCTCGCTGATGACGGCGCGGCTCGGCCGCGTCAAGGAGGCCGAGCGCGATCTCGAAGCGGCCTGGCCGCTCGTGAACTCGAACAACATCCTGGCCGGCGGGACGCTGGTGACGCTGGGCGGCGACATCGCGCGCGTGCGCGGCGATCGCGCGACCGAGCGCGAGCGGATCGAGCGCGCGATCGAGCACGCCCGCAAGACGAGCTTCAGCAACTTCATCGCGTTCTACGAAGCCGAGGCGACGTTCGGGGCCTGGTTCGCCGGCGACGACGTCGACTTCAGCCAGCACGCGTTCGCGCTCGAGAACGAGGTCGAGCGCGAAGGCGTGCGCGGGTTCGCGTTCTTCTCGGCCTGCACGCGCGGGCACGCGCGCGAGCCGCAGCAGCACGACATGATCAAGTGGGTCGCGTGCGGCTGGATGATCGCCGCCGCGACCGCTGAGAACGAAGCGGCGGCGGTGCGCTGCGCCGACATGGCGCGCGAAGCGGCCGCGGCCAGCCGTTCGCCGTTCTACCAAGTCCTCGCCTCGCTCGCCGTCGCGGAGGTGAACCCGTCGCGCCGGCGTGCGTTGCGCGGCGAAGCGGCGGCGATGGCGCGGCGAATCGACTCGCCGGAGCTGCACGACGCGCTCGACGCGATCGGGCGCGGCGAGGAAGGCGGGTTCTTGGAACCGTTCCTGCGCCGCTTCCGGCGCGACGCGAACGGCGCTCCGCGCGCCGGGCTCGTCGTCGAGCTGGTGACCGGGCGCGTCTTGCGCGACGGCCAGCCGATAACGCTCGCCGAGCGCGAGCACGCGCTGCTCACCGCGGTCGCGATGCGGCCCGAACCGCTCTCGCGCGACCGGCTCACCGACCTGCTGTGGCCCGATCTCGGCGAGAGCGCGGCGCGCAACGCGTTCCACGTCTGCCTGCACCGGCTCAAGTCGCGGCTCGGCGACGAGGGCGCGGTCGTGCGCGCGCGCGAGGGCTACCGGCTCGGCAGCGACGTGCGGGTCGACTTGTGGGAGATCGATCGGGTACTGGCGACGCTGCGCACCGACGACGCGCTCGACGCGCGCCAGGCGAGCGCGCTGCGCGATCTCTACGAGCGCTTGCGCGCGATGCGCCCGCCGAAGTTCGAAGCGTGGGAATGGTTCGAGCAGACCGAACGGCATCTGCGCGAGCTGCGCTGCGAGGTCGCGCAGGCGCTCGCGAAGCACGCGCTCGAGGAAGGGCGCCCGCAGGACGCGCTGGCGCTCTGCCACGAGATGATCGACTACGACCCGTGCGACGAGCCGGCCCGCGAGATCGCGATCCGCGCGTATCTCGAAACCGGCGACCGCGCGGCGGCGCTGCGCCACTTCCGCCAGTACCGCGACGTGCTGATGGCCGAGCTGCAGTGCGAGCCGTCGGCCTCGCTGGCCGAGTTGGTCGGCGCGACGGCGTGAGCCGCTAGCGCGCGAGCGCGGTGCGGTCGACCTTCTTTCCGTTCAGCACGATCAGCGCCGGCGGTTTCTCGAGCAAGCCCGCGTTCGTGCTCGGATCGCCGGCGAATGCTACCACGTCGGCGAGCATCCCGGGCGCGAGGCGGCCGCGGTCGTTGGTGCCGATCGTGTCGGCGGCGTGCGAGGTCGCCGAGCGCATCAAGTCGAGCGGCCGCATCCCCATCGTTTGCAGCAGCGAGAAGTCTTTCATGTTCTCGCGGTGCGGGAAGACGCCGGCGTCGGTGCCGTAGACGATCTTCGCGCCTGCGGCAAGCGCGCGCTGCATCCCGGCGTCGCGCAGCTTCGCGGCCTGGTGCGCTTTCTCCAAGCTGTTCGGCTGGATGCGATTCGGGTTTCCCGGCTGCAGGATCGAGTCGAGCGCCCAGATCGTCGGCACCAGCACGGTGCCGCGCTGCTTCATCGCCTGCAGCGTCGCCTCGCCGACGCCGGTCCCGTGCTCGACGGTATGCACGCCGCCCTCGACCGCGATCCGAATCCCGGGATCGCCGTGCGCATGCGCCGCGACGTGCAAGCCGAACTTCCGCGCTTCGTCGACGACCGCTTGGACTTCGTCCAAGTTGAACTGCGGGACGTCGAACGCGTCGCCGTACGAGAGCACGCCGCCCGTCGCGGTGATCTTGATCAGGTCGACGTGGCGCTTGACGTGCTCGCGCACCTTTTGCCGGAAGCCGTACGGGCCGAACGAGACGCCGGACTCGATCTCGCTGTCGACGTGGACGTACGGCGGCAGATCGTTCATGTCACCGTGGCCGCCGGTGATCGAGAGCGCCGGCCCGGAGGCGAGGATGCGCGGGCCGGTGATTGCGCCTTTGGCGATCGCGTTGCGCATCGCGAGGTCGATCCCGTTCCCGCCGCCGACGTCGCGAACGGTGGTGAAGCCGTTGGCGAGCATCGCCTGCGCGTTGCGGATCGACTCGATCGCCGCCTCGGCGACCGAGTCGGCGCTGCGCTCGCGGATCAAGTAATACGACGTGGTCGCGAAGTTGGCGACGTGCGTGTGCGCGTCGATCAGCCCCGGCATCAGCGTCGCGTCGCCCAGGTCGATCGTCGTCGCGCCGCTGCCCGCATCGCCCGCGTTGAACGAGACGATCCGCTCGCCGCGCAGCACCAGCACCCCGGGCGAGCGCATCGCGGTGCCGTCGAAGAGCCGCGCCGCGCGCAGCACGGTGACGCCCTCGTCGGCGCGCGCGGCGCGCGGCCACAGCGCCGCCGTCGCGGCTGCGCCGAGCCCGGCGAGGAACGCGCGCCGGTCGAGCAGCGCGGTTGCGCGCGCGAAAATGTCGTCATCGAAGCGGCCGTGCGGACAGCGGCAAGCAAGCGGATCGAACGAATGCGCCATGCGATCTGCTACGCGCCGCGAGGCGCAGTTCCTTGAGCGGCGCTACAGCGCGGCGCGGTGGCGCCCGGCGAAGTCCGACCAGGCCGAGGGTGCGACGGAAAGATCGCCGCGGTACGGCTGGTCGAGCTCGAAGATCAGCACGAACATCGCGACGATCACCGCGCCGACCGCGGCGGTCATGACGAGCTGCGTGCGCACGTTCGGCATGCCGGCCAGGTAGCAGAGGCCGACGACGATCACCGCGCCGATCCACAGGATCGCCCACTCGAAGGGCGAGATCGCGCTGGTGTTGTCGTCGAGGCGCTGGTGCCGCGCGTCGTGCAACGCGCCGAAGTACTGCAGTCCGAGCGCCTGCGCGTTCGACTCGCCGGCGTTGGCGGGACGGAAACGCGCGACGCCTTCGTAGGCTTTCGTGAGCAGGGCCTCGGCGCTCGCGCTGCTCTCGCCGGTGCGCATCTTCGGCCACTCGTCGTTGACGAGCAGGTCCGCGTAGCCGACCAAGTCGCGCCGCAGCTCGCCGCCCAGCGGTTCCGGGAACCCGCGCGAGACGTGCCAGAGATCGAGTGCGGCAGCGACCTCGTGCGCGCTGCGCACCGAGGTGGCGTCGAACTCTTGCCAGACGATCGCGATGATGAAGGCGACCGTCACCGCGAAGAGCGCGCCGACGACGCCCAGCACGATCCCGCTCACCGTGTTGAACTGCTCGAAGTCGACGCGCGGAAACGCTCGCCGCACCGCCAGCTGCCCGCCGGCGGCGAGCCCGCCCGCGACCACGATCGCCACGAACAGCAGCAGCCAGGACGGGACCGCGTAGAGCGCGTTCAAGAGATCTGCACCATCAGTCGACCTCGCGCGCGTTGAGGTCGACCAGCGCGCCGTTCACGCCGCTGCCGCGGTCGCTGGCCAGGAACGCGAGCGTGTCGGCGACTTCCTGCGGTGTCGCGGCGGCGGCGAAGTCCTCTGGGCTCAGATAGCCGCGCGCAGCGTCGGTCGCGACGCCGCCGAACCAGCGCGTTGGCGACGATTCCGTCGCCTTTGTGCTCGCGTGCAATCGCCTGCATCAGCACGTTGACGCCGGCTTTGGCGATCCCGAACAGTCCGCGTCCCGGCGCCGGCTGCTTCGACGAGCCCGCCGTCACGACGACCATGCGGCCGCGCGAGCGCGTGCCGGGGCGCGGCTGCTGCGCGAGCATCGCGCGCAGCGCCGGCAGCGCGAGGCTGTACGCGGTCTCGGTGAACGCAACGAGGTTCGTGCGCAGATCGTCGAGCGAAGAGTCGATCAGCCGGACGACGTGCCCGTCTCCGGCGAGGCTGACGAGCGCGTCGATGCGGCCGAACCGCTCGGCGCGCGCAGCGACCGCCGCGGCGGCCTGCGCCGAATCGGCGAGGTCGGCTGCGAACGGCATGGCCGCGGCGCGCTCGGTGTCGTCGAGCAGCGCGTCGATCGTCGCTTGCGCGCGTTCGGCCGAGCGCGAGACGACCAGCACGCGCGCGCCTTCGTGCACGAACGTGGCGAGCGTCGCGCCGCCGACGCGGCCCGTCGCGCCGGCGAGAAGGACCGCGTCGCCGTCGAGCAGATGCATCAGCGCCCCGATACGCCGCGCGCGCGGCGCTTCCCCGGCGGCGGCGCCAGATAGCAGGACGCCGCGTGGTCGTTGACGACGCCCGTCGCCTGCAAGAACGCGTAGCAGATCGTCGAGCCGACGAAGCCGAAGCCGCGCTTGCGCAAGTCCTTGCTGAGCGCGTCGGAGAGCTCCGTGCGCGCCGGAACGTCCGCCGACGTGCGCGGGCGGTTGACGACCGGTTCGCCGCGGACGAAGCTCCACAGGTAGGCATCGAACGAGCCGTGCTCGCGCTGCACGCCGAGGAACGCCTGCGCGTTGCGCACCGACCATTCGATCTTCGCGCGGTTGCGAATGATGCGCTCGTCGGAGAGCAACTTGGCGATCTCGCGCTGGCCGAAACGCGCGACCTTCGCCGGAACGAAGTCGCGGTACGCGCGCCGATAGCCGTCGCGCCGGTGCAGGATCGTCGACCACGACAGTCCGGCCTGCGCACCTTCCAGCACGATGAATTCGAAGAGGGCCCGATCGTCGTGCTGCGGCCGGCCCCACTCGCGGTCGTGGTACTCGATCATCGCCGGATCGGTGCCGGCCCAGGCGCAGCGCGTCGGCATTCTTCAGAGTTCTTTCATGGTTCCGGCCTAGCTTGGGACCCTCTTCAACTCCATGAGGGCACAGCGATGACGTCTGGTTTCGCGCGAAGCGCAGGCTTGTTCGCGGCTGCGGCCGCGCTGCTCGTGTTCGCGGGCTGCGGCGGGGGCGGCGGCGGCTCGGCGCCGGTTCCGCAGGCGATGCAGTCCGCGCAGGCCGGCGACACCACGATGATGACCCAGGTGCGCGTCCCCGCCGGGATGCAGTCGATGGACGCCGACTTCAACGACGAGCACGAGGACGGCGGCGCCGTCCTGCCGCGGCTCGTGAAGCAGACGACGATCGGCTCGACGGTCGACCCGCTCAACGGCGATCAGAACCCGTACGGTCTGGACGTCGCGCCGGTGAGCGCGGGGCTGCTGCACAAGGGGGATCTCGTCGTCTGCAACTTCAACGACGCGGCGAACGTGCAGGGGAACGGCACGACGATCGTCGCGCTCTCGCCGCACGCCGGCGCGAATCCGGTGCACGTCGACCAGAACGCCGGGCTGCTCGGCTGCGACGCGCTCGCGCTCGGGCCGACCGACAACATCTGGACGGCCGACTTCGGCGCCAACGACAACGCGATCGTCTCGCCGAGCGGAACGTTCCTCACCGGGATCCCGGGCGGGCCGTGGCACCATCCGTTCGGACAGGCGTTCTCGCCGCGCAACGGTCCGTTCGGCAACGGCGCGTTCTACGTGAGCAATGCCGGCGACGGCAGCATCGTGCGCGTCAACTTGACGGCGCCCGGGTTCACCTTCGACGTGATCGCGACGGGGTTCGCGGTGAACGGCGGCGCGCCCGGCAGCATCCTCGGACCTTCGGGGCTCGAGTACGACGCGCAGCACGACCGGCTGTGGATCGTCGACGGCGCCGACAACAGCCTCACGGCGCTGCAGTTCGTCTCGTTCATCCCGGCCGGCGGCGTCGTCGCGCACCCGAACGGAACGTTCACCGGCCCGGCGCGGAAGCTCGCGCACCGCGTCTTCCACGGCGCGCCGCTGAACGGGCCGATCAGCGCCGCGCTGCTGCCCGGCGGCCACCTCGCGCTCGGAAACACGCTGGACCCGAACGGCACGAACCTGATCGTCGAGATCACGCCGCGCGGCCGCGTCGTCGCGACGAAGAACGTCGATGCCGGCAACGGCGCCGCGATCTTCGGCATGGTCGCTACCGGCAACGACGACAACGTCAAGCTGTACTACAACAACGACAACGACAACACGCTGCGCGTGCTGACGCGTTAGCCCCCGCCTCGGACGCGCTCAGGCCCGTTCGGGTGGCGGGCCGGCACGGCGGTACGCGCGCTCGTCGTCGAGCAGCGCCTTCGCGAGCGGCAGGACGGCCTCGGCCTGCCACACGCCTTGCAGCACCGCGCGGTCGCCGTTGTCGTTGACCAGCTCCCAGCTCGGCCGCTCCGCGCAGCCCATCGATGCGAGCCGTTCGTTCGCAGCGTGCAGCGATGCCACGACGGCGTCGCTGCGCATTCGCTCGCGCAGCGCATCGTCCGCGACGCCGGTGAACTTGGCGACGACGCGCACCGCCTCGCTTTCACGCCCCAGCAACAGGCCGTCGACCATTGCGGCGCGCGAGACGCGCCGCCCGAGCACGACCGGATTCGCCCCGTATGTCACGCCCGCCGCGACGGCCGCGTTCGCGTGCCAGGTCGTCGTCTGTTCGTTCTCGCACCAGGCGGAATCGAGCTCGCGCCCGTACGCGAGCGACCCGCGCGTGTAGAACCACGACTCCAACGCGTTGCTGAACCCCACCGCCGCGCCGTCGGCGACCGGCGCGAAGAGCACCTCCAGCTCGACGTCGTCGGCGAGCATCGCGCGCAGCGCGTCGAGCGCCGGCTGCGCCGCGAGGCACCAGTGAGAGAGGACGTCGACGAATGCGGTGACTTTCATGCACGGCGTTTCGCCGCATCCACCGGCCGCTCCGCGGAGCCAGTTTGCGCGCGCGAAAGGAGCCACTCCACCGCTCCGGTAACGACTTCTCTAAGGGGGACGAACATGGCGCAAGACCAGGATGCCGGCATTGAGTCAGCAGCGGTCTCGGAACTTTCGCACGACGATCCGTCGGCGCCGCCGCGCGGAACACCGGACGAGGCGCTGAAATACCTGTGCGCCGGCAACGCGCGCTTCATCAAGGGCGGGCTGCGCGAGCGGCCGCGTCCGTCGGCCGCGGAGCCGCAGCGGCCGTGGGCGGCGCTGCTGACGTGCGCCGACACGCGAGTCGGGCCGGAGATCGTCTTCGACACCGGCTTCGGCGACGTGTTCGTCTGCCGCACCGCGGGGAACATCGCCGACGCCGACGTGACCGGCTCGATCGAGTACTCAGTCTGGAAGTTCTACGCACCGCTGGTCGTCGTCGTCGGACACAGCGGGTGCGGCGCATGCGACGCCGCGGTCGCCACCTTCGACGGCGGCCCGCTTCCGCCGGCGAGCATCGTCTCGGTCGTCGGCACGATCATGCCCGCGGTGAGCCGCATACGGCAGAGCGCCCCCGACCGGATGCGCCGCGTCATCGAAGAGAACGCGCGCCTGACGGCCGCCGCGCTCGCCGCCGGCCCGATCCTCGCGCCGGCGATCGCCGCCGGCAAGCTTCGCGTCACCTGGGCATATCACGAGCTCGCGACCGGCGTCGTGACGATTCACTAAAGCCGGTTCGCGCGTCAGTGCGTGCAGGTGGCGAGGTGGCCGTACGCGGCCATCGGGTAACTGCACGGCCACGGCACGAGGACCACGAGCAGCGCGCCGATGGCCATCCCTCGCAGGAAGCCGGCGCCGAAGCCGCGCGATTTGTTGCGGAAGAACATGTACCACGCAAGCGCTCCGGAGAGCAGCGCGATGACGAGCAACACGCCGCTTTCGCCGTATGCTTGCGCGCACGGAACCTTGTCCGAGCCCGGACCGAAAAGGAGCGCGGCGAAGCCGACGATCGAGACGACGGCGCCGACGACCATCGTGACGATCGCGCCGACGGCGAATCCCGCGGTGGCGTTCTCCCGTTGCGGCGGTCCGGGCGGAGTCACGCGAGCGCGGCCCGCGTGACGGTGCCACCCAGCGTGCGGGCGCGGACCTTCGGGAAGAGGCGCGCCGCGCAGAACGGCATGCGCACGACGTCGTTTCCGGCGCCCGCGACGTGGACGCAGCACTGCTCGAGCCGCTCGGTGATCAGCGTGTTCGCGTCCATGAAGTGCTTGATCGTCACGCGCTTCACGCGCTCGCCGACGAAGCGCGCCGAGGCGCCCGGCACGAACGCCAGCTTCAGCATCTCGCCGAACCCGCCGACGTCGCACGCCGTGCAGATCGTCTTCAAGTGCGCAACGAGCTCGGGGCGCGAGAGCGTCATCGACTCCGACATGACCCCGCCGAGCGCGGCCCGGACCTGCGCCAGCGACTCCGTGAACGCGATCGAGTTTCCGAAGACGCTCAAGCTGCGCTTGAGACCGTCTTCGCCGACGATCGCCGCCAGCGAGCGAAACGTCCGTTGATTGTCGGCAAGGAAGTAGCCGATCGAGCAGCAGTCGGGATGACTGCACGGCAGCGCGATGAGGTCGCGCGCCTTGACGCGGCCCGCGGTCTGCTTCTCGATGCGGCGCAGCACGCCCGTGGTGGTGACGCGCCGCATCGGATCGACGTGCGGGGCGCGGCCGGAGGCGAAGACCGGCTGGAACATGACGCCGCCGACGTAGGGTGTGGCGAACGCCGTGTCGAGAATCGCGCCGACCTCGCCGGCGTTCACCTCCGCGACCGTCGCGACCAGCGTGGTGAACACGCGCGCCTGCGAAAGCCGCTCGATCGCGCGGCGTTTTGTCGCGCGCAGGTCGGTGCCGCGCAGCGCGTGGTGCGTCTCTTCGCGCGTGCCGTCGTACTGGAGATATACCTCGACGCGATCGCGCAGGCGGGCCAGCGCCGACAGAAACCCGTCGTCGTTCGCGATCCGCACGCCGTTCGTGTTCAGGAGGATGCGGGTCACGGCGAGCGGGGCGAGCGCGTCCAGAATCGCGATGATCTCCGGGTGAACCGACGGCTCGCCGCCGCTGATCATCACGACGTCGAGCCGGCCGTCTTCGCGCACGATTGCCGTCTCGACCGCGTGGGCGACTTCGCGCAGCGGCAGATACTGCGACGCTGCCGGGCTCGACGAGGTGAAGCACGCCGGGCAGCTAAGGTTGCACTGCGTCGTCACGTCGAGCAGAAAGACGCACGAGTGTTGCTGGTGCGAAGGCCCGAGCCCGTACTCGTAGCCGAGCGGAAGCGGAAAGATCTCCTGCGTGTCCGGATTGATCTGCCGCGTCGGCACGCGCCACTGCTGCAGATAGCGCCACAGCTCCGCGTCCTCTTCGTACAGCGACCACACTTCGCCGTGCCCGCGCCGGCACCAGCGCCGCAGGTAGATCGCGCCGTCGCGCTCGACGAGGTGACCGTCCAGAACGTCGGTCGGCCACTCCGGATCGAAGCCCGGATCGTCGGCGAAACAGCGCGGGCACACCGCGCGCACGCTCTTCAGCAGAACATAGTCGTGCAGCATCAGGCGAAGGCGACCGAAGTCTTCAGCAACCCGCGCAGCTTCCAGACGAAGAAGATGAAGCCCGCGACACACGCATACTGCGCCAGGCTGAACCCGCCGTACGCCGGCACTTCGCGGTAGAACTCGATCAGAAAGCGCAGCGCGCAGAACAGCGCGCCCTGCACGAAGAAGATCCCGCCTTCCGGTAGCACGCGGCGCCGGTCGAGCATAGTGATGACCGCCAGCGTCAGCAGCGCCGCGAGCGCGCTGTACAGCTGCGTCGGATGCCGCAGCTCGCCGTGATCGTGCACCGCCCACGGCACGCTCGCAAGCTTCCCGTAGCAGCACCCCGCGATGAAGCACCCGACCCGCCCGATCGCCTCCCCGCCCGCGATCGCAAACGCGAACGCATCCCCGGTCGGTCGCCGAATCCCAAGCTCGCGCTTCGCAAAGTTGATCGCGATCCAACCGCCCGCAATCCCACCGAGGATGGTCTTGCCCGGCTCCCCGCCGATGGCCAACTGCAGGACACTAGCGCCGACGAGCCCGCCGATCAGCGCCGCGACAGCCAGCTTCCGAACATCGCCCTCAGCAAACCCACGCCGCCGCGCCGCCCACACGAACAGCGCGAGCCCCGCGCCATACGCGACGACATACGCGAGCGCGGAGAGCCCGAGCCGAAGACCGACCGGCAGAGCATCCACGGCCCGACGGTTCTGCGCGGGCGGTAGAAATGCCTTATCGGGCAAGCGCGGAGCGGTCTCGAAGCCCGAGCGAACGAAAGCCGCCGTCGTGCGCCGTATCGCCCTCGTCCTCATCGTCCTTGCTGCTTTCGCGATGGTGCCTGCGACGGCGTTCGCGTCGTGCGAGCCGGGTAGTCGGCTCGAAGCGAGCGACATCGTTGGGATCGAGGTGCTCCGCGATGAGTTTCCGAGGGCAAACGGCACACAGTACCGGCTTGACGTGCACGAGAACGCCCGCTACGACCAGGTCGCGCGCAAGCTGCTGTACCTCACGACTGCTACGCTGCGGACAAACTCCGCCCAGCCGTTGCCGCGCGGGTCGTACGTTCTCGACGGCGACGGTGCCGCGCTCTTGGCGAAGCTCGCGAACGAGCTACAACGCGAGGACTTCTTTTCGATGCGGCTCACGCCGACAGAGCAGATGTACATCGATGGTCCGATCTACTCCGTCATCGTGACCCGCTGCGGGGTGCGAACGGCGATCACGACGGTTCCCGAACCGCAGTGGCTGAGTTTGGGCGACGTAAACGGCCGCCGGTTCTTCGCCCTCGTCGACCGCCTCACGCAGCTCATGTCACGCGAACGCTGGATACGCGTCCCGGACCCCACGCCAAGTCCGTCCCCCGCCCCTTCGACAAGCTCAAGGTGACACGACAAGGCCCCAGTGAATCGCGCGCCCGCGCGACGGATAACAAAAGCCCCGGGACTGCGCCCGGGGCTCTTTCGACGTAGTTCTCCGCTCGGGGCGAAGATTACATCATGTCGTAGCCGCCCATGCCGCCGCCGCCGGCGGGCATGGCATCCTTCTTGGGCTCCGGCTTGTCGGCGATCAGCGTCTCGGTCGTGAGGACCAGGGCGCCGATCGAGGCGGCGTTTTGGAGCGCCGAGCGGGTCACCTTGAACGGCTCGACGATGCCGGCCTTGACCATGTCGACGAGCTCGCCGCTCATCGCGTCGAAGCCTTCGCCGGGCTTGGCGTTCTTCACGCGGTTCACCTCGACGCTGCCTTCGAAGCCGGCGTTCTCCGCGATCTGGCGGAGCGGCTCTTCGAGCGCGCGCAGGATGATGCCGACGCCGATTTTCTCGTCCGCGTTCTCGGTCTTGTTGGACGTCTCTTGGAGCGCCTTGACCGCGTGCACCAGCGAGCTGCCGCCGCCGGGGATCATGCCCTCCTGGACCGCCGCGCGGGTCGCGCTCAGCGCGTCCTCGATGCGGTGCTTCTTTTCCTTGAGCTCGGTCTCGGTGGCCGCGCCGACCTGGATCACCGCGACGCCGCCCGAGAGCTTCGCCAGGCGCTCCTGGAGCTTCTCGCGGTCGAAGTCGCTGTCGGTCTCCTCGATCTGCCGCTTGATCATCTCGATGCGGCCCTTGATCGCTTCCGGCTTGCCCTTGCCGTCGACGATCGTGGTCTCTTCCTTCGTGACCTTGACCGTCTTGGCCTGACCGAGCAGGTCGGGCGTGACCTTGTCGAGCTTGAGCCCGAGCTCTTCGGAGATCACCGTCGCGCCGGTCAGCGTGGCGATGTCCTTGAGCATCTCCTTGCGGCGGTCGCCGAAGCCCGGCGCCTTGACGGCGACGGTCGTGAACGTGCCGCGCAGCTTGTTGACGACCAGCGTCGCCAGCGCCTCGCCCTCGACGTCTTCCGCGACGATGAGGAGCGGCTTCTGCACCTGCACGATCTTCTCGAGCAGCGGCAGGATGTCGGCGATCGCCGAGATCTTGCGCTCGGTGACGAGGATGAACGGGTCGGTCAGCTCGGCGATCATGCGCTCCGAGTCGGTGACCATGTACGGCGAGATGTAACCCTTGTCGAAGAGCATCCCGTCCTTGGTCTCGACGTCGGTCTTCATCGACTTCGACTCCTCGACCGTGATGACGCCGTCCTTGCCGACGGCCTGCATCGCTTCCGAGATCAGGTTGCCGATCGACTTGTCGTTGGCCGAGATCGAGGCGACCTGCGCGATCTTCTCCGCGCTGTCGACGTTCTGCACGAGCTTCTGCATCTCTTCGACGGCCTTCTCGACCGCCGCTTCGATGCCGCGCTTGATGAGGAGCGGGTTGCTGCCCGCGGTCACGTTCCGCAGGCCTTCGCGGATGATCGCCTGCGCCAGAACGGTCGCGGTCGTGGTGCCGTCGCCGGCGATGTCGTTCGTCTTCGAGGCGACTTCCTTCACGAGCTGCGCGCCCATGTTCTCGAACGTGTCGGGGAGCTCGATCTCCTTGGCGATCGTCACGCCGTCGTTGGTGATCGTCGGCGAACCGAACTTCTTGTCGAGAACGACGTTGCGGCCTTTCGGCCCGAGCGTCACCTTCACCGCGTCGGCGAGGATGTTCGCGCCGCGCTCGAGCGCGCGGCGGGCGTTCTCGTCGAATACGAGTTGCTTTGCTGCCATGTCTGCTGTTTAAACTCCGGCCGGAACCTTCTCGTCGGCGAGCACCGCGAGAACGTCCTTTTCAGAAATGATGAGGTACTCTTTGCCTTCGAGCTTGATCTCCGAGCCCGAGTACTTCGAGTAGATGATGCGGTCGCCGACTTTCACGTCCATCGGCAGCTTGGTGCCATTGTCGAGCGTGCGGCCGGTGCCGACGGCGAGAACGCGGCCTTCCTGCGGCTTCTCTTTGGCCGTATCGGGAAGGAAGACGCCTCCGGCGCTCTTCTCGGCCTGCTCCACGTGCTCGACGACCACGCGATCGCCCAGTGGCTTGAGATTCACGAAAACCATCCTCCGAGAGCTGTTGGCTAACGGTTCAGACTGAAGGGGGAACATCGGTTGGCACTTCTAGCACGAGAGTGCCAGCCGGGTATTTAGGTTAGCAGACTCGATCGCCGAGTGCAAGAGCAAAGGTCTCGCGCTCAAAGCGGGTCTGGCGAGCGAGCGCTCGGCTTATTTGCGTGAGAAGAGGGCCGCCTAGCGGGCGACCCTCTCCATGCTTTCAGCCGGGGTTCGCGGTTCAGTAGGAGTAGTAAATCTGAGTCGTCTCCGAGTAGCCGCTCGTATTGTCGGTGATGGTGATGTTCGCGCCCGCGTCGTTGCCGGTGTCCTGGATGTAGAAGTCGCCGTTGGCAATGCGGGTCACCTTGAGTCCGCCGTAGTTCATGGTAATCGCCACCGAGATGCTGTCGTTTGCCGCGGCGTGGCAGGGCCCAAGCTCGATGCGCGCCTCGGTCCCGCCGGCGAACGAAAGGTTGAACGGATTGACCGCGACCTGCGTCCCGTTCGGTGTCCAAGCGATGAGCGCGGACCCGCAGCTGGGATTGAAGCCCGACGGATAGGTGGCGGCGCCGAGCGTGTAGCTGAAGTTCAGCGGGATCGGGGTCGGCGTGGGCGTCGGCGTCGGAACGGGGGTGGGAGTGGGCGTCGGCGTGGGCGCCGGCGTCGGAGTGGGCGCGGAGCCGACCGTGATCGTCCAGGTGTTGTAGCCCGTGCAGTACTGTGTCGTGGCGACATACCAGCACGCTTCGATCTGCTGCGTCAGGACATTACCGACCGGCACGGAGGAGTTGACGAATGCGTGCTGCGTGATGGTGCTGTACGTCGTCGGCGCATCGAAATAGCTGTTGACGCCGGCGGAGTCGATCTTATACCAGGTGAACGACGTCTGCGAGGGGTCGCAGTTGCAGGTCGCGGCCGTAACCTGCCAGGTGATCGCTGGCGCGTACGTGCCGGGCTGCGCGTACTCGTTCACGCCTGTCGAGCTCGAGGTGTGACGCTGGTGCGCTTCGCTCGAGACCATTTGCAGGACGTGTGCATTGGACTGCGGTTGAACCGTCGCCGAAGCGGGAGGCGCTGCCGATGACGGGTGCGCCGGCGTCGGATCGAATGACGCGGTCTGCGCGCCACATCCCGCCAGAAGCGCGAAAAAAAGCAGCACTGAAAAAGGCCGGGCGAATCTCATGGGACCTCTCACGGGAATACGAAAACACCCATCGCTTTGAGACGAAGGCACGGTCAGTCCGCCCGGCTCATAGCCGGCGGCCGATCGGTCGTTCCGAACGGCCAACCGGGCCGTCTCACCCCAACGGGAACCGTCAAAGACTATCCTACGCGCGCCGCGATTGCAAGCATGAGACCGCGCGCTCGCGGACCCGTGAAAGGAGGGTAGGAACCGTACGTGGCTCCCCACACCGTCATCGTGGTCGAGCGGGTCGTGCGCTGTCCGTTCTCGGTCGCGCACGACTACGCCGAGGACTTCCTGCGCGACGCGGCCGGCCGGACGGTCGAGGTGCGGGTCCCCTTGCGCGACTTCATCTGGGCGCTTCGCGGCCGGTTCCACCGGCGGGTGAAGATGGTGTTCAAGCGCCATCCGGACACGACCGACGCGGGCCGCCGGCACGACGCGATGCTGATCGACTGGGCGGCCGGGACGGCGCTCTTTCCCGACTTTCACGGCTACCTGCGGATGCGGATCGCCTCGGTCGAGACGACCCGGCTGACGTTCGAAGGGTCCTACGAGCCGCCGTTCGGGCGCTTCGGGCGGGTCTTCGACGCGGTGCTCGGACGGCGGATCGCGCGCGCGACGATGGCCGACCTCCTCAAACGGATCGGGGAGGCGCTGGAGCGGCGCGAGGACGAGTTCCGCGCGCAGCACGAGCAGTTGAGCGCCAGCGGCTCCTAGCACCGGCTCGGGGGGCACCGGCGGCGGTTCGCGAAGGGCGGGCGCCGTGGAACGAAGCGTACCGCTGCGGCGCGAGGAGATCAGGGCCGGACTGCTCGCGGGCATCGCCGGCGCGATCACGATCGAGGTGTTCTATTTTCTGACGTTCTTGCCGGGCGGCGACGCGGTGAAGATGCTGGTCGGCTCGTTCGCGTTCGTGTCCTCGGTGCTGGTCGGGCCGAGCACGCGCGTGACCCCGGCCGTGCTCGTGTTCGGGATCGTGCTGAACTTCTGCGTCTCCGTCGGCTGGGCACTCGGCTACGTCTACCTGGCGCGCACGCGGCCGCAGCTGATCGCGCATCCGTGGCTTTCCGGCGCGGCGTTCGGCTTGGTCGTGTACCTCTTCTCGCAGATCGTGCTGCTGGCGGCCGGCGCGAATCACATGCTGTCCTCGCCCGAGGACCTGACGATTCAAGTGATCGCGCACATCGTGTTTTACGGGATCCCCGTCGCGCTGGTCGCCTCGCGATTGCTGCGCGCTTCGACAGGCTCAGGATGACACGTCCTTCGACAAGCCCAGGATGACACGGTGACACGCTCGGGATGACGGTTTGATCGCGCAGATCGAGGTCGATCTCGGCGCGCTCGCCCGCAACGCCGACGCGCTCGCGCGGCTGGTCGCGCCGGCGCGGCTGAGCGCGGTCGTCAAGGCGAACGCGTACGGCCACGGGCTGGTGCCGGTCGCGCGCGCGCTCGCGCCGCACGCCGCGCGTCTGTGCGTGTACTCGCTGGAAGAAGCGGTCGCGCTGCGCGACGCCGGCATCGACGCGACGATCCACGTGCTCGGCCCGGTTCCGCCGAACGAGCTCGACGTCGCGCACGCCGCGAACGTGCAGCTCACGCTGTGGGACGCCGAGCTCTACGCGCGCCAGGTCGCGAGCGCCGCGCGCCGCCGCCGGCGCCCGTTTTCCGTGCACGCGAAGATCGACACCGGCGTCGTGCGGCTCGGGCTCGACGTGCGCGCCGCGCCGGCCGCGCTGCAGCAGTATCTCGCAACGCCGGAATTCGAGCTGGTCGGTGCGTTCACGCATCTTGCCGCCGCGGAAGAGCTCGACTCCTCGTTCACGCTCGAGCAGACGCAGCGCTTCGTCGACGCGACGCGGGCGCTCGACGCGCGCGTCGAGCGGCATGCAGCGGCGACCGCGGCGGCGATCCTGTGGCCGCAGACGCGGTTGAACGCGGTGCGCTGCGGGATCGGCGTGTACGGCATCTGGCCGAGCGACGAAGCGGAGACGGAGATGCGCGCGCGCGGGCTCGTGCTGGAGCCGGCGCTCACGTGGCGCACCCGTATCGTCGCGCTGCACGAGATCGATGCCGGGACGACGGTCGGCTACGGGCGCACCTGGCGCGCCGAGCGGCGCAGCACGATCGCGACGCTCCCGGTCGGCTATGCCGAAGGGCTCCCGCGCGCCGCGAGCAACGCCGCGCACGCGCTCGTGCGGGGCGTGCGCGTCCCGCTGGTCGGGCGGGTCTGCATGGACATGGCGTTCCTCGACGTCACCGGCGTCCCGGGGGCCGTGCCGGGCGACGTGGTCACCTTGATCGGCGCCGGCGGCGGCGAGCGGATCACCGCCGAGGAGCTCGCCGCGGCGTGCGGGACGATCGGCTACGAGATCGTCGCCCGGCTCCCGGCCGACGTTCCGCGCCGCTACGACGTTATCGAGCCGTGATCCACGCGCTGACCTTCGCGATCTACGCGGTTACCCTCGACGGACGCCCCGTGCTGCCCAAAGCGCGCGCCGCCGTCGTGGCCGGCCGCGTGCTGCTGCCGGTGCGTGCGCTCGGGAACGCGCTCGGCGCCGACGTCGGCTACGACGGGCGCACGCACACGATCACCGTGCAGCGCGGCGCGCGCGTCGCGACGATCTCGGCGCGCGGCGCGGTGCGCATCGTGAACGGCAGCGCGTACGCGCCCTTGCGCGCCGTCGCGACGGCGTTCGGGATGCGGGTGGCGTACGAAGCGCGCTCGCGCACCGTCGCGCTCGACGACCGGATCGGCGAGCTCACCCGCAACGCGCACCAAGACACGCTGCGGCGTGTCAACTCCAACGCCCCTTCGCCGACGCCGCGGTCGTACGCGATCACGCTGACCCCCGCGAACGGCGCCAGCGTCCACGATCCGTATCCCTCGATCACCGCGCGCTTCGCCGGCGCGACTTCGCTCGATCCGCAGTCGCTGCACGTCACCCTCGACGGGCGCGACGTGAGCGCCGAAGCGGCGGTGGTCGGCGACGAAGTGCTGCTCACGCCGCGGCGCGCCCTGCCGCCGGGGACGCACTACGTCTCGGTGTTCGCGCGCGACTTCGACGGCACGCAGCTCGCGCAGCAGTGGTCGTTCGGCGACGACTTCGCCTTCGTCGCGCCGCCGCCGCCGACGCCGTTTCCGATCAGCGCGATGTGGATCGACCGCTGGATCGTGCCGGGCACGAACGCGTTCGACGTCTACGTCGAAGGCCAGCCGGGGATGAGCGGCTACGTCGGCGTCGACGGCGTGCCGGGGATCTTTCCGCTGCAAGTGTACACCGCGAACTCGTACGTCGCGCACGTGCTCGTGCCGAGCGGCGTGAACCAGCCGTACGCGCGCGTCGCCGCGCGGATCATCCTGCCGAACGGAACGCCGCAGACGATCGTGCTGCCGCAGACGATCAACCTGTTCACGCCCGTGAAGCCGCTCAGCAACCAAGGCTATCCGACGCCGGCGCCGACGTATCACGCCGCACCGCGCTTCCCGCTCGGACAACGCACGCCGACCCCGGCGCCGCGCACACCGGCGCCGCGCACACCGACACCGCGCACGCCGACGCCGCACATGCCGGTGCGGTACACGCCGACGCCGATACCTGCCGCGCGCCAACTCCCGGTGGTGCAGCGCACGCCCGTGCCGACTCCGACTGCAACGCCGACGCCCGTGATGCGGCGCGTCCTCGGCACGCCGCCGCGCCCGCCGCGCACGCCGGTTCCCACGCCGAGCCCGAAACCGCCGGCATAGAGCGACCTTTTGCGCCGTGCTTTGCCGCTTATTCGTAGAGGTCTTTGTCTCCGGCGGCGGGTGAATGTCCGGACTCTAGCTGCCGCGCCGTCACGGAGAAACTCTTGACGTTTTCGGCACTTGGGGGCGGCGGCTGAAGGGAAAGAAGAAATTCCGGCGACCAGCCGGCCACGCGCCTGACTATCCCGCTCAAAGAACAGTCGACGGCTCGAAGCGACTTTTCCAGGGACTCCATTGCCAACGCCGCTGAAACGAGGATGAGATGCGCAAGAGTAATTTCCTCGCTGCTATCGTCGCTCGCAATTGAATACGCTCTTTCAGCCAATTGCCTCATGAAGTCGTGCGCAAGGCGTTCCGGGAAATCGGCGTCACGCGCGTACTCGCTGATCGCCGCTTCTAATATATCGGCGGTAATCAGTGGATCCGCCGATTCTACGGTTCGTGCAACAGCACTGAAGAATACGAGCCCGGGGCTCACCGGTATGGCGAATCGAGCGGAGAGGGCTGCTGCATCGGAAAATGCCGCGGCGCTACTCCGCGAAAACGTCGTCAAATACCGATGCCCACGGAGATCGCGCCGCCCGTCGTGAACGGCTTCGTCGCGGACGCCGCAGCGAAAAATGCAATACTCAAATTCGTAAACACCACCCGAGGGCCTCTCACGGTGATTTCCAGAGTGCTCCCCGCAGTCGCAATTGCCTCCGGCCCCACAATAGGTGGGCCTGTGTCCGGCAAGAAGGTGTACTGATAGAATACATTTGGTTGGTTTGGGTTTGGGTGAGGTGGGACTTTACATGTTAGCACATAGGCGCTGCCGTTGTAAGTATACGACCCCGCACGGCAAGCGCCGTACGTGAACTTCGACATGCCGAATTCGCCTAGCGTGCCGAGCAGATAGCACACCTGATTGGCAGGATCGTAGCCCTCGCCGAACGCGCTACAGGCACCTGCGGCAGTGTTGACCGCACTCAGGTCCTGGTCGGTACTCGCAGACTGGTCAGTTAACGGTAAGGGCGACGTGCCGCCACTGCTCCCCGCGTCACCGCTGTAGTTGCCTTGGACTATGATCTCAATTAACGCCGAGCAGACATCGCACGGATATACCCAACACCCTGAATCGCCACATGTCGGCGTCGGTGTCTCGATGTACGTTGAAACGGACTTCTGTGCATGCGGTTGCGGAATCGGCGCCAAGTGCTGGCCTGAGTCGCCACCACAGCCGTTCATCGCTAGCGCGACGAGCGGAATCGCTAGCACCCGCAAGAGCCCCCCGCGTAGGTCCTTGCGAGCGATGCGAAGCAGAAGCGAAATCGAAGCACAGACGCTACGTTCATTTTTATCTCACCCGTTAGATAAAAGCTGCCTGCAAATTCCCAGTCGCCATTTTATGGCCTCTGGCAAAGAATTGTCTCATGCCGGTGGCCCTCAGTCAAGCTGGCCTTGAACGAAGCCGGCGTAGAGCCACTTTCCGCGCCGCGGTGTGAGCCACTCGGGGCGGAGGCGTCCGGCGCGGGCCGAACGTGGGCTTGCATGGCGTCCGTGCGGCGGCGTTCGCAGATCATCGGGCTTTCGCTGCTCGCGATCGACCGTGCGGCCGACGAGAGCTTGCGCCAGCAGATCTACGTGCGCGTGCGCGACGCGATCGTGCGCGGCGAGATGCGGGCCGGATTTCGCCTGCCCTCGACGCGCGCGGTCGCCAAAGAGCTGACCGTCTCGCGCAACACCGTCGGGGACGTCTTCGCGCAGCTCGTCGCCGAAGGCTACCTCGTCGCGCGCCATGGTTCGGGCACGTACGTGGCACCGAACGCGATCGCGCTCTCGGCGCGCGCCGCACCGCTCCGGGGCAGCTCGTGGGAGCGCGCCTCGTCGCGCGGCAAACTGCTGGCGGCGATCAACACCGAGGAGCGCGCGTTCGGGAAACAGCCGCTGCCGTTTCAGCCGGGAATTCCGGACCTCGAGCACTTTCCGTTCGACACCTGGTCGCGCATCGCGGCGCGCTTGATGCGCCGCCCGCGCGCGGAGCTGGTGAGCTACGGCGATCCGGCCGGGCACCGGCCGCTGCGCGAGGTGATCGCCGCCGAGCTGCGCTCGCGCAAAGGGATCGCGTGCAGCGACGAGCAGATCGTCGTCGTCGGCGGGACGCAGCAGGCGCTCGACCTGGTCTGCCGGCTCGCGCTCGACCCGGGCGACGAGGTCTGGATCGAAGAGCCGTCCTCGCGCAGCGTGCGCGCCGCGTTCATCGGCGCCGGCGTGACGATGGTTCCGGTTCCGGTCGACGGCGAAGGGCTCGATGTCGCCCGCGGCCGCGAGCTCGCGCCGCGCGCGCGGCTCGCGCACGTCACCAGCGCGCACCAATGGCCGCTCGGCGTCACGATGTCGCGCGCGCGCCGGGAAGAAGTGCTGCGCTGGGCCGACGAGTCCGACGCGTGGATCGTCGAGGACGAGTACGACGGCGTCGTCCGCTACGACGGCATGCGGCCCGAAACGCTGCGCGCGCTCGACCGCAGCGACCGCGTGATCTACACCGGCTCGTTCAGCACGACGACGTTCCCCGGCTTGCGCATCGGCTTCTTGATCGCGCCGCCGCCGCTGGTCGGCGCCTTCATCGCCGCCAAAGCCGTCGCCGACCGGCAGACCTCGTCGTTCGATCAAGCGATCCTGGCGGAGTTCATCTACGACGGCCACTACCACCGGCACCGCGCGCGAATGCAAGCGATCTACGCCGAGCGCCAGGCGCGTTTGATCGAGCGGCTGCGCGAGCTCGCCGGGATCGAGATCGCGCCGACGGCGTCCGGATTGCATATCGTCGTTCCGCTGCCCCCGAGCACGGATGACCGCGCGCTGTCGCTGCGCGCGCAGGACGCCGGCGTGATCGCGCCGCCGCTCTCGCAGCAGTACCTGACGTCCCCGGCACGGCGCGGGCTGCTGCTCGGTTTCGGCGTCGCCGGCCTGGCCGCGATCGAGCGCGCCGTGCCGCCGCTCGCGCGCTGCTTGGCTCAGGTCGCGCAGCGACCGCGCGCGCTGCGCCCGCTCCCGCGCGCGGCCCGCGAGCTCCCCGGCTGACGCGGACGAAAAATTTCCGCCCGGCGCAAACAATTCGTCCGCCTGCAGCCCTCTCTATGAGAGAGCCTGTCCGCCGCCGAAGGAGAGTTCGTTGACCTATCTGCGCCGCGCCGCCTTGGCGTGCCGAGTCGTCGTCTTCGTGTTGCTCGGCGCGGTCTGCGCCGACGCGCAGAGCACCGTCCCGCAGAGCACCATCCCGCAGACGCCCGCGGGAACGCAATTTGCGGGCTGGCTTGCTGCGTTCAACGGCGGCGACCCGGCGGCGTACAAGGCGTTCGTCGAAAAGAACTGGCCCGCGGGGGTGAAGTTCTTGGCGGAGGACAAGCGCTTTCGGGAAACGACCGGCGGCTTCGACCTGCGCAAAGTCGACCCGTCGTCCACGCCGGCGAAGTTCGTCGCGCTCGTGCAGGAGCGAAACTCCGATCAGCTCGCGCAAGTGATCCTGACCGTCGAGGCGGCCGAACCGCACCACATCGCCGAGCTGCTGCTGCGCGCCGTGCCGCGCCCCGCCGAGTTCGCGCTGCCGCACCTGAGCATGGACGATCTCGTCGCCGCCTTGCGCGCGAAGCTGCAGCGCGATTCGGCGGCCGATCGCTTTGCCGGCGCGGTGCTCGTCGCTCAAGACGGCAAGCCGGTCTTCGCTCAGGCGTACGGTCTCGCCGACATCGCGCACAAGATCCCGAACACGCTGCAGACGCGCTTCCGCATCGGCTCGATGAACAAGATGTTCACCGCGGTAGCGGTTCTCCAGCTCGGGCAAGCCGGGAAGCTGCGCCTCGACGCTTCGCTCGGCACCTATCTTCCCGACTATCCGAACAAAGACGTCGCGGCGAAGGTGACGATCCACGAGCTGCTCACGCACACCGGCGGGACCGGCGACATCTTCGGCCCGCAGTTCGAGGCGCACCGGCTGGAGCTGCGCACGCTCGACGACTACGTACGCACGTACGGCCAGCGCGGGCTGAGCTTCGAGCCGGGAAGCCGCTGGGCGTACAGCAACTACGGCTTCATCCTGCTCGGCGCGGTCATCCACAAGGTCAGCGGTCAAAGCTACTACGACTACGTGCGCGAGCACGTCTACGCTCCGGCCGGGATGACGTCGACCGGCTCGGAGCCGGAGAGCACCGCCGTGCCCAACCGCAGCATCGGCTACATGACGGACGAGGCGGGTAACCTGAAGCCCAACACCGATACGCTGCCGTATCGCGGGACCTCCGCGGGCGGCGGATATTCGACGGTCGAAGACTTGCTGCGGTTCGCGAACGCGCTTCACGATCACAAGCTCCTCGACGCGAACTACACGGAATTGCTGACCACCGGCAAGGTCGATATGCCGGGCGGCCGCCGCTACGCCTACGGCTTCGGGGACGAGATGGTGAACGGGACGCGCTGCGTCGGGCACAACGGCGGCGCGCCCGGAATGAGCGGCGATCTCGCGATCTGCGCCGGCGGCCGCTACGTCGTCGCCGTGCTGGCGAACCGCGACCCCGACGCCGCCGACAAGATCTCCGGCTTCGTCACGAACCGCTTGCCACTGAAGTGAAAGTGGCCTGCCCGCCGATGGGCCAACTGGCGCTTCACAGGCGAGCGCGCGCGTGGGATGCTGCTGGCATGCAGCTCGACGACCTCATCGTGTACCACCGGGGCGAGTTCAAGCCGTATCCCGACGCGAAGCTCGGCCTCCTGACGCACGCGCTGAACTACGGGACCGGATGCTTCGAAGGGATTCGAGCGTTCTGGAGCGAGGGGGCCGGCGAGCTGTACGTGTTCGAGCCGACCGCGCACTTCCGGCGGCTCGCAGCGTCGGCGAAGGTGCTGCTGATGGACCTGCCGCTCGCGCCGGAGGAGCTCTCGCAGCTGACGGTCGAGCTCTGCCGGCGCAACGGCTTCCGCAGCGACGTCTACATCCGGCCGGTGCTCTACAAGAGCGAAGAGACGTTCGGCGTGCGGCTCGACGACCTCGAGCACGACCTCTTCGTCGTCGCGTTCCCGAACAGCAAGTACCTCGACACGAACGAGGGCGTGAAGGCGTGCGTGAGCAGCTGGCGGCGCCTCGACGACAACGCCGAGCCGGCGCGCGCGAAGATCACCGGCAGCTACGTCAACTCGGCGCTCGCCAAGAGCGAAGCCCGGCTGAACGGCTTCGACGAAGCGATCATGCTCACCGACGACGGCCACGTCTCGGAGAGCTCCGCGGCGAACCTGTTCGTCGTGCGCGACGGAACGGTCTCGACGCCGGGCGTCGCGCACAACCTGCTCGAGGGGATCACCCGCAAGCTGGTCGCGCAGATCATCGCGCGCGAGCTCGGCATCCCGGTCGTCGAGCGCACGATCGACCGCACCGAGCTGTACTCCGCCGACGAAGTGATCATGTGCGGAACCGGCGTCGGCATCGCCTGGCTGCGCACGCTCGATCACCGCGTCATCGGCAGCGGCAGCGCCGGGCCCGTCGCAACCGCAATCGCCCGCGTCTACGACGACGTCACCCGCGGCCGCGACCCCCGTTTCGGCAGCGAGCTGCGCGCCGTCCACGGCACCCCGGCGCTCGCGCTGACGTAGTGGGATTCTGACTTCGGAACCGCGTCACGCTCATCACCGGCACGGACCGCTAGGCTCGTAGGTGGTTCTGCGATCTAGCTTTTCTTCTTCGCCTGCCTTTTCGCGAGAGGCGCCGGCATTACGCGACGGAGAAAATCGTCGAACAATGGAACCGTGAAGGCCGTGTCGCCGTACGCGGGAGAATAAATCATGCCTTTCCGAATTAGCTGCGAGCGCAACGGACTGACGGACTCCATCTTTGCGCCATACCGAGCCGCGATGTCTGCAGAGCGATGAGGCCCCGCACCAAGCTCTGCCATGACCCGCATATAATCTTTTTCTGCAGGCGTCAAACGATCGAGCCGCACGAGGAAAAAGTTGCTGTCGAGAGCGCTCTGAACGACCTCGCGCACGGCCGATACGTCACTACGCGTAATCGTCGTTTTGGGAGCATGATTCCACACATGGGACGCCCATTCTTGAAGAAAGTATGGATAACACTGCGTTACTTTGATGATTTCATCAAGTGCGCCGTCCTCGAACCGAACGCCTCGGGCAGCCGCCGGCTCCGACACGGCAGCCTTCGCACTGTCGACGGGAAGAGAGCCGATCGATGGAAAGGCAAATAAGCGCTCTGAATAAGACTTTGCCTCGCCAACGCGGCCTGGCACTGATGGCAGGCCAGTGCCGACGAGAACAACCGGAAGATCCTTCTGCGTCGTGCGGTGAATAGCGGTGATAAGGGACGCAAACTCACTGTCTTCAAGATATTGAATCTCATCGATTGCGATCATCAGTCCGCTCTCGACATCCCTTGCAGCTTCGCCGACCGAAATTAGGACGTCAGTCAGATCCTCGGTCAGATTGCCGGAGTCAGCGAATCCCCTTGCAGGATCGAGGTCGAGCGAGATCTTCGATCCATCCGGTGTGGAGAGAGCAAAGCTCTTGAGGACACCTAGCGCTTGCGCTATTGTTCGGGTGATCTTTTTCCTTAGATTCGCCGTGGCGTCCAAGGAGTAGAGCGCACGGCGCAGCTTCGCGACGAGCAGCAACGGCAAATTGCCCCCTTCGGGCGCCTCCAAAGAACACACCTCATAGCCCAGCTTCACTGCGTCGGCCGCGAAGCGATTGAGCAACACCGTTTTGCCGACCCCTCGAAGTCCAATCGGCATGAGGCTTTTCGACGGTTGCAAAGCAAGCGTCCGTCGAAGCGTAACCTCAAACGTCGAGATCAAGTCGTCGCGGCCGGTAAGGAGCGGTGGTTGCGTACCCGCACCTGGGCGGTAGGGGTTCAAGAGCGGGTCCACAAGTCGATTCTAGCACTTTAGGCAAGATTAGGTGGAGTTATGACGTGAAAGTGCAATAAGTTTATCCAAACTTGAGGCGTGCGCTTGGTCCTTTCCTACGAGGCAGCGATGGCATGCTCCTTAAGTTTAGTATTATAAGCTAGCTGGCCTCAGTCCTCGATGATTCGGACATGATGGTCGTCGTGGAGCAGGTCATGAACCGGCAGCGACCTCGTGTACGATGCGGATCACTTCAACGTCGTCTTTTCTACCCGAAGGGCGCTCGCCTAACTGCCCGTCACCACCGATTGCGCTACCAAATCGGTCTATAAGCAGGAGGGATGAAGCGTCGCAATTTTCTGAAAGCGCGTTCGTCCAACAATACTGCCCATTCAGTCAGCATTCTCCACGCTCGGGGCGCCGTAAACATTAGATAAGGCGCTTCTTTGGTCGCAGCATACTCAATGACATAGTCGATTACGCCAATCGCGGTGTCCCGCCGCTCGAAGGCGCCAAGAAGCTCGCATTCTGCTTCGTCTAAGGTCCAGTTCCCGGGTTGTGGCAACGCGGATAGCAGTTGACTCTTAGTCCGCAAAACCGAGGGACGGTCTTGGAACCATTGAAGCAAAGAGCCTGGCGTGAACCCCATTCCACGAGGGCGCTCAAGCGCCCAAGTTCTGAGACTCTCTGAAATCTCAGGGCGCACTCGAATCAGGGATAACCAGCGTTCCACAGCAATCTTGTATGGTTCGTCGTCTTCGGGATCTAGGTCGTACGGCGTCTCATTGATTTCATAGCCGAAACTTTCATCGGCGAATGGCTCATCTCGCAGCGTTTGCTCCCAAGCGTCATCATAGCTGCGAAGAATAGCCTCCGAGGAGCTGTCATTGCGAAGATCTGTTATTAGTGAACGTGGCACCCGGCGATTTCCACATATGTACGTCGATTCCCGATAAGTGGTCCGCGTAAGCCCTCTTCCCGACGCAAACATTTTGTCCATGGCGCGCCGGTGTACCTCCTCTCCGCCGAATTCATCGAGCCAAGCGAGTGCGTGTGGCGTTCCACAATATAAAGTTACTGCGAGCCGATTACCGTCGTCCCATAGCATCGAGCCTAGCCGCTGGAGTAGCTTCAGGTAATCTGCGAAGAAGCCGCACGCGAAAAGAGCAAGTGGTCCGCTCGCAAACTCCGATCCGGCCCGAGCTAGTCGCTGGCCATAATCAAATGCGGTCTCCGGTGAGATCGCGCGTGCACCTATCAGCCATGACTTAACGCGTGACGCTTGTACGCCGCCCAGCACCTTCCCGAGCCGGTAATTGCTCCATTTCAGCCTTCTTTGCTGCCAATCTAACCACGCTCCGAATCGCAGCGCTACGTACCATGAGGCATTTGCTTTTAGCTTGGGCATTGGTCTACTCTTACATATCTACGCATTTTTGAATAGAGTCCAGATCGAAGGCGATTGGGACTCTACGGGTCCAGTTTCGTGCGAATTGGGTCTCTTTTCAATTGTGGAGATCCGAGCGACCATCAAGAGACCATGATTACACAAGGAGCTCATGATGGCTTGGATAGCGATATTTGACGACAGCTCAATTTACATCTTTCGCGGCTTATGCGAAAGAGGCGCTTACAGTGGAAGACAACGACACTTTGGGAGTGCCCCATCTCGATCAGCGCAGCGCGGCGAGCGCTTCGGCGAGGTCGAGCGTTCCTTCGTAGAGCGCGCGGCCGACGATCGCCGCGTCCACGTTCGCCGGCGTGCCGGCGCGCAGGTCGAGCAGGTCGGCGAGCGTGCGCGCGCCGCCGCTGGCGGTGACGCGCAGCGGCGCAAGCGACGCGACGTGCGCCAGCGCGGCGACGTCGTAGCCGGCGCCCATTCCGTCGCGCGCGATCTCGGTGTAGACGACGCGCCGAATCCCCCACGCGGCGACGGTCCGCACCAGCTTGTCACGCGAGACGGCGGTTGCGGTGACCCAGCCGCGCGTCGCGACGGCGTCGCCGCGCGCGTCGATGCCGGCGACGATGCGCTCGCCCCAGCGCTCCGCTATTGCGCGCGCTTCGTCCGGCTTTTCGACCAGCAGCGTGCCGATCACGACGGCGTGCGCGCCCGCGGCGAAGCGCGCTTCGACGTCGTTCGCGCTGCGAATCCCGCCGCCGGTCTGCACCGGAACGCCGGCCGCCCCGCAAATCGCACGCAGGGCGGTTTGATTTTCGCCGGTGCCGAACGCGCCGTCCAAGTCGACGACGTGCAGCGCCTGCGCGCCCGCGGCGGCGAACGCTTTCGCGCGCGCGACCGGGTCGGCGTCGTAGCGCGTCTCGCGCGCCGGATCGCCGCGCTCGAGGCGCACGGCGTGGCCGGCGCGCAAGTCGATCGCCGGATAGAGCGTCAGCGTGCGGCTCACGCGGCGGCGATGCGGAGGAAGTTGTCGAGCAGACGGGCGCCGGCGGCGCGGCTCTTCTCGGGATGGAACTGCGTCGCCATCACGTTGTCGCGGGCGACGATCGCCGCGAAGCGCTCGCCGTACTCGCACGAGGCGACGAGCGAGTCCGCTCCCGCCGAGACGCAGTACGAGTGGAGGAAGTAGGCCCACGCGCCGTCGGCGAGTCCGCCGACGAACGGGTGCGTGCGCTCGATCACGAGGTCGTTCCAGCCCATGTGCGGGACGCGGGGAGCGTTCGTGAAGCGCCGTACGTTGCCGGGTAGGATACCCAGGCCCACGGCGCCGCCGTACTCGTCGCTGGAGTCGAACAACACTTGCATTCCGACGCAAATGCCGAGGAACGGCCGCCCCGCGGCGATCGTCTCCCGCACCGCCAAGTCCAGCCCGCGGTCGCGCAGAGCCTCGACGGTCGCGCCGAACGCTCCGTCGCCCGGCAGAATCGCCGCGCCGGCGCTCACGACCTCGCGCGGATCCTCGGTCAGCGCGAAGGACGCACCGCGCCGCTCGAGCGCCGCCAGCAGCGAGCCGACGTTCCCGCCGCCGTAGTCGATCACCGCGATCCGCTGCGAGTGCACCAGCTTCTCGCTTCGCTCGCCGGCGCCGCGTTGCTTGCCGCCGCGCTCGCCGCATGCTCCGGCGGCGGCTCGACCACGCCGGCGAGCGGCAACAATCAGCCGCCCGGTGTCGTAGTGGGGGTCGTCGGCGGCCCGACCAGCGCGCCCGCGACGCCGACCCCCGTTCCGACCGCGACGCCGACCAGCGCGCCGAGCGTTCCGCCGGCGCCGGCCGCCGATCCGAACCTGCACGTTCCGGCCGGCTTCCTGATCAGCACGATCGCGCAGGTCGGCGGCGCGCGCCAGCTGGCCCCGCTCCCGAACGGCGACCTGATCGTCGGGACGGAAGGGACGACGGTCGCGATCGTGCCGAACGCCGAAAGCCCGGGCGCCGCGGGAACGCCGGCGACGTTCGCGACGATCGACGACGCGCCGGCGCAAGGCGTCGCGTACGGCGGCGGCTTCGTGTTCGTCGCGACGCAGTTCGGCGTCTACCGCGTCCCGTACAGCACCGGCGCGCAGAGCGGCACGCCGCAGAAGATCGCGTCGGTTCGCCCCGGCGGAAGCTCCGACCACACCAGCAGCTCGGTGACGGTGAGCGGCTCGTCGCTCTACGTGAGCGTCGGCTCGTCGTGCAACGCCTGCGTCGAGACCGATCCGACGCGGGCGACGATTCAGCGCATGGCGCTCGACGGCAGCGGCATGAGCGCGCAGGCGCGGCGCTGGCGCAACGCGATCGGCATCACCACCGATCCGGTCAGCGGCGTCGTGTGGGCCGGCGGCGCGGGACAAGACAATCTGCCGCAGGGCCATCCGTACGAGTACGCCGATCCGGTCTCGACGCGCGCCGCGCCGGCCGACTACGGCTGGCCCGACTGCGAAGAGAACCACGTCGCGTACACGCCAGGCGCGAACTGCTCGAACGTCGTCGTTCCGGCAGTGGTGTTCCCCGCGTACTCGACGATCATCGGCGTCGCCGTCTATCCGACATCGCAAACCGGCGCGTACGCTTTTCCGGCCGCTTGGCGCGGCGGGCTCTTCGCGAGCATGCACGGCTCGTGGCACGCCGGCAGCAACGGCGTGCCGATCGCGCCGCCGCACGTCGCGTTCGTGCCGCTCAACGGCAGCGCGCCGGCGCGCGCGGTGAACTGGAACGACCCGACGGCGCAGTGGAACGACTTCCTGACCGGTTTTCAAAACGCGTCGGGGGCGCGGATCGGGCGCTCGACCGGTGTCGCGGTCGGCCCGCAAGGGAGCTTGTTCGTCGCCGACGACGCGACCGGAAACATCTACCGCATTCGGCCCTCGGCGCTCGCGACCAGCGCGAAGGTTCGTCGCTGAGAGGGCGAGGCGTGCGCCGTCGTTCGATACACGTCCCGCTGCTCGCCGGTCTCGTCGCGCTCGGCGCGCTGCCGGCGCGCGCGGCCGACCCGCTCCCGACCGTGCCGAGCGGGTTCAGCATCGAGCGGATCGCGACCGTTCCGCGCGCCCGAGAGCTCGCCGTCGCGCCGAACGGCGATCTGTTCGTCGGCACGAACGGCGATGCGATCTACGTCGTCCCCGACGCCGAGAAGAACGCCGGCGCGCCGCGCATCTTCGCGAGCTTCGACGACCGTCCGATGCACGGCGTGACGATCGTCGGCGACACGCTGTACGCGGGCGGCCAGTTCGGCGTCTACCGGATCCCGTACCGCAGCGGTGACCGCGAAGCGCGCAGCGCGCCGCAGAAGATTGCGAGCGTTCGCCCAGGCGGGAGCGGTTCGCACAGCACGACGACCGTCGCGCTCGCGAACGGCACGCTCTACGCGAGCGTCGGCTCGTCGTGCAACGCCTGCAAGGAAACGGATCCGACGCGCGCGACGATTCAAGCGATGACGCCGGACGGCAAAAACATGCACGCGCGCGCGGTCGACATCCGCAACGCGATCGCGCTCGCGCTTGCGCCGGGCAACGCCGACCTGTGGGCCGGCGTCGCCGGGCGCGACGACTTGGAGCACGGTCACCCGTACGAGATCTTCGACGACGTGAGCGCGCACGCGGGGACGCCGGACTACGGCTGGCTCACCTGCTACGACGACCGCAAGCCGATCGGCAATGCGAGCTGTGCGAACGTCGTCGTTCCGAAAGCAGTCTTTCCGGCGTACGACACGCCGATCGGCGCGGCGTTCTACCCGCTGGGCGCGACCGGCGCGCACGCCTTTCCGGCCAGCTACCGCGGCGGCGCATTCGTCGCGCTGCACGGCTCGTGGCACCAGCCGCCGGTCCCGCCGCGCGTCGCGTTCCTGCCGTTCAAGAACGGCGAGCCTGCGAAGAGCGTCGACTGGTCGAATCCCGGCGCGCAGTGGACCGAGTTCCTCGGTGGCTGCCAGAGCGCGGACGGCTCGCGCGTCTGCCGCCCGACCGGCGTCGCGGTCGGCACGGACGGGTCGCTCTTCATCAGCGAAGATCTGGGCGGCGCGATCTACCGCATCCGCCCGCATCGCTAAACCGCTGGCGGATCGGGCGAAGCCCGAACGCGAGGGTTCACCAACGGTGAACCCACTAGGCCGCGCGCGGCCGCTCGCGGCGGTGGACCGGCAGCGCCACGACGACGCGCGTTCCGTTGCGCTCGCCGTCGGCCGCGTCGACGACGACGTCGCCGGCGAGCGCGCGCACGAGCAGCAGGCCGCGGCCGCGCTCGGACTCCGGGTCGGGCGCCGGGTAGAGCGGGCGCATCCCTGGGCCGCGGTCGACGACGCACAGGATCGGCGGGTCGTCGTGCCAGTCGATGCAGACGCCGAACGGCGGCGCGCCGTGGCGGACCGCGTTCGCGACCAGCTCGCCGACGACAAGCTCGGCGGCGTCGAGGTCCGAGCGCTTGGCGTCGGCCTCGGTCTCCAAGAAGGTGCGCACCTCGCGGCGAACGCCCGACGTCTCCTCGGCCCGAGCCCCGACGTACGACCAGTACCGGGAATCGTCCACGGTCCTCGTACGTGCCCGTTCCTGTGAAAATGAATCAGGGAATGACCGAACGGTGACGATTGCCGGGCGAGCGTTCGGCGAGTATTCTGTAGGCATGCGGTGCTCGGCGGTGTGGTCGTGACGGACCCGGCGGTGGTGGCGTTTGCCGGCGACCTGGCGGTGGAGCGGTACCCCGAAGTGCATGCGGCGCTCGAAGCGGCGAAGGTCGCCAAGGGCCGGCCGCTGGTCGTCGACCTGTCGAAGGTCGGCCACGTCGACGCCATCGTCGCGGCCGAGATCGTCATCTTCATCCGGCGCTCGCTGCGCTACGGCGCGACGGTCGCGATCGTGCCGCCGGCGCCGCCGAACGAGTGGCTCACCCACGCGGGCTCGATCCGCGAGGCGCACTTCCGCGAGAGCGCCGCCGAGGCGCTGGAGTTCGTCGCGGGCTGAAAACACGTTTCGGCCGAGCCGGTTCACGGAAAGAAGCGACCGAGGGGAACCTGGCCAGGAGGGCCCACAGGGTTGATCACGATCGCAGGGTGGCGCGCGAAGGAACGCCGGCAAAAGAAGAGGCTGCCGCCCGAGTACGACTTCTCCGCGACGGTGCTCGGAGCGGCCGTCGTGTTGGTCGTGGTCGCCGTGATGTTCAGCTTCTGAGCGTCAGCCCGGGCGTTCGGTCAACGAACCTTTCGTCGAAGGCACCTCGGCCGACGCGGTGAGGGCCTTCGCCTGCGCGAACGCGCGCGCGAACGACTTGAACGCCGCCTCGCACAGGTGGTGGTTGTTCGTCCCGGCCCAGCGCAGCAGGTGCAGGTTGAACTTGCCGTGGTCAACGACGCTGCGGAAGAAGTGCGGGATCAGCTCGGTCGGGAGCGCGCCGAGCGCCGGCGCGGAGAGCGGGACGTCGTAGTTCAAGAACGGCCGGCCGCTCAGATCGACCGCGCACTGCACCAGCGCGTCGTCGAGCGGAACCGCGACCGAGCCGAAGCGCGTGATCCCGCGCTTCTCGCCGAGCGCCTCGTCGATCGCGCGGCCCAGCGCGATCCCGACGTCCTCGACCAAATGATGATGGTCCATCCCGTCGCCGTGCGCGACCAGCTCGAGACCGAGCCCGGCGTGCGTCGCCAGCGCGGTCAGCATGTGGTCGAAGAAGTCGACATCGGTCTCGACGGAGACCGGGCCGCCGTCGAGCGCGAGCCGCAGCTCGATCCGCGTCTCCTTCGTCTCGCGCCGCACCTGCGCGCTACGCGGGCTCACGTCATCCTGAGCTTGTCGAAGGGCCCGCGGATTTGCCGTTCGGCTTGCCGTTCTGCGCGCGGCGCTCGCCGATCGGCTCGTACGGATGGACTTGCGGTCCGACGTAGGTCGCCTGCGGGCGGATCAGGCGGTTGTGCGCGAACTGCTCCAAGACGTGCGCCGTCCAGCCGGCGATGCGCCCGCAGGAGAACATGCAGGTGAACTCGTCGGAGGGAATCCCCAGCGACGAGAGGGTCGGCGCGGTGTAGAACTCGACGTTAGCGTAGATCCGCTTGCCGGGCTTGAGCTCTTGCAGCACCTTGTTCGAGGCGTCTTCGAGCGCGCGCGCGATCAGGTACCACTTGGTGTGCGACTTCTCGGTGAGGTTGCGCGCCATCTGCTCCAGCTGCTGCGCGCGCGGGTCGCGAATCTTGTACTCGCGGTGCCCCATCCCCATGATCTTCTCGCCGCGGCCGAGCAGCGCGCGCACGTACGGCTCGGCCTTGTCGGGCAAGCCGATCTCTTCGAGCATCGTCATGACCTTGCTCGGCGCGCCGCCGTGCAAGTCGCCGGCGAGCGTCGCTACGGCGGCGGTGATCGCGCCGTAGATGTCGGCGCCGGTCGAGGCGGTCACGCGCGCGGAGAACGTCGAGGCGTTGTACGAGTGGTCCGCCAGCAGCACGAGGTAGGTGTCGAGCGCATCTTCCGCTTCGGGGATCGGGTGCTCGCCGGTGCGCATGTAGAGGAAGTTCGCGGCGGTGGTGAGCTTCGGGTCGGGCGCGATCGGCTCCAGGCCGCGGCGCATGCGGTGCCAGGTCGCGACGATGGTGGGAAACTTTGCGATCAGGTCGAGCGCGGTGTCGACCGACGTCTCGTGCGCGCCGTCGGGGCGGTGCGGGACGAAGTGCGCGACGGCGGAGACGCCGGTGCGCAGCACGTCCATCGGCCAGGCGTCGCGCGGGATCGCGTGCATCATCGCGATCAGTCCCGAGGGGAGCGCGCGGCGCGCGGCGATGTGCGCGTTCAGCTCGTGCAGCTCTTGGTGCGTCGGCAAGTGCCCGAACAGCAGCAGGTGCACGACCTCCTCGAAGCTGGCGTTCTCGGCCAGGTCGTGGATGTCGTAGCCGCGGTAGGTCAGTCGCCCGACCTCCCCCTCGACGTTGCTCAGCACGGTCTCGCCGACGACGATTCCTTCGAGACCCGGATTGACCACGGTGGACGGCATAACGGGCAGGATTTCTCGGTGCCGGGCGCTTCTCCCATCCGGCCACTTGCACTGAGCGAAAGGGCCGCAGCGGCAAAAGTCTTAACTGCCTCCTCCCAGGCGCCGGCTCGGGGGCCGCGCCACGCATCGATGAGGAGGTTTCATGAGTCGTCTCAGTCGTCGCTCGTTCGTCACGCTCGCCGGCGCCGGCACGGCCGCCGCCTTCGGCATCCCGGCGTACCTGCCGAAGATCGGCGAGGCCGCCGACGTGCTGAAGATTGGGTTGCTCGAGCCCTACACTGGGCCCTATGCCGGGCCGGCGGAGAACGAGACCGTCGGCTTCGAGATGGCCGTCGACGCGTGGAACAAGCGCGGCGGTGTCCTCGGCCGCAAGATCGAGCTGGTGAAGGAAGACGAGCAGAACGACACGAGCATCGCCGCGCAGAAGGCGCGCAAGCTCATCAACCAGGACAAGGTCGCGGCGCTGGTCGGCACCGTGTCGAGCGGCGTGTCGCTGTCGGTCGCCGGCGTCGCGACGACCACCAACACGCTGTTCATCGATTCCGGCGGCCACACCGACGACGTCACCGGCAAGAACTGTCACTGGAGCGTGTTTCGCACGTGCCACAGCACGTGGATGGAGACGCACGCGACCGGCTACGCGCTGCAGAAGCGGTTCGGCAAGAAGTGGTTCCTCATCACCCCGGACTATGCGTACGGGCATTCGCTGGAGGCCGGCTTCAAGGACGTGCTCGCGCACATCGGGGGCAGCATCGTCGGCAACGAGCTGACGCCGCTGGGTACGACCGACTTCAGCTCCTACCTCACCAAGATCGATGCCGCGAAGCCCGACGTCGTGCTCGTCCTCGTCCAAGGCGACGACTACACGAACTGCCTCAAGCAGATGAACCAGTTCGGGCTGCTCAAGAAGTACCCGGTCGGCGGGCCGCAGGTCGAGCTCGAGCCGCTTTGGGGACTGCCGCCCGAGGCGCGCGAAGGCTACTGGGGCATCGAGTGGTACTACAAGAGCGACAAGACGCTCGGGAAGAACAACACGCTCCCGCCCGACTTCGTCGCCGAGGCGACCCGCCGCAAGAACGGGCGTCCGCCGACCGCGCGCGATGCGTTCGGATACATCACGCTCGACCGGCTGGCGCAGGCGATGCACGACGCGAAGAGCATCGAAGCCGTGAAGGTGGCGCGCGCGATCGAAGGCACGCACTTCAACTCGATCTTCGCGGGCTCGGCGTACTACCGCAAGGAAGACCACCAGCTGATGTGGCCGATGTGGGTCGCGAAGATCCGCCCCAACGGCACGCCCGGCGACAAGTACGACCTGTTCGACGTCACCGACGTCAACGCCGCCGAAGCCGTCGAGCAAACCATCGCGCAGAAGCAGGCCGTCTGCAAGCTGGGCTATCCCGGCTGACGTCGGCGTGATCGAGCACCTCGGGCCCCAGCTCTTCAACGGGATCGTGCTGGGCGCGTTCTACGCGATCGTGGCGCTCGGTCTCTCGCTGATCATGAACCTGACCGGGACCATCAACATGGCGCACGGGAGCTTCATGACGCTGGCCGGCTACCTCGCGTACTCGCTGGTGCTGCGCAACGTCCCGTTCGGGTGGGCGCTGGTGCTGGCGCCGCTGTTCGCCGTGTTCGTGGGCGTCGTGGTGGAGCGGCTGCTGGTGCGCCCGCTCTACAAGCGCGAGCCGTTCTACAGCCTCCTGATGACGTTCGGACTCTCCCTCATCGCCGAGGAAGTGTTCCGGCTCATCTGGGGGCCGAACGGCGTCCCGTTCTCGCCGCCGCCGTCCCTCTCGGGCGCGGCCAACATCGGCTTCATGCATTTTCCGACGTTTCGCATCTTCATCGTCCTCGTGCTCGTGATCGCGATCGTCGCGCTCGCGCTCTTCCTCACGCGGACGCGCTTCGGGCTGCGGCTGCGCGCGGCGGTGCAGGACAACGAGATGATCGCCGCGCTCGGCACCAACACGCAGCTGCTCTATGCGGTGAACTTCAGCCTCGGCATCTTTCTCGCCGGGATCGCGGGCGTGCTCGCGGCCGGGCTGCTCGGGCTCGCGCCGACCAGCGGCAACGCGCTGCTGATGCCGGCGTTCGTGACCGTGATCATCGGCGGGATGGGCAGCCTGTTCGGCAGCATCGTCGGCGGACTGCTCGTCGGGATCGCGATCTCGATGACGACGCTGTTCATCCCGGCCGCCAGCGAGGTCTCGATGTACGTGCTGATGGCGATCGTGCTGCTGGTGCGGCCGCGGGGCCTGTTCGGGGAAGAGGGCATCTTCGGGTGACTGCTCGCAGGGAGCTGTTCGTCTCGGCGGTCGTCGTCGTGCTGTGCTGCTTCGGCCCGTGGCTCTCGCCGCTGGCGCACGTGGAGCTCTCTACGGTGAGCGAGGTGTTCGTCACCGCGATCGCCGTGATGAGCGTGAACCTGCTGCTCGGGTACACCGGGCTGCCGGCGTTCGGCAACGCGGCGTATTTCGGGCTCGGCCTGTACGGCGTAGCGCTGTCGCAGAAATATCTTCCGCAGGTCGATTTCGTGCTGGCGATTCTGATCGGGATGGCGGCGGGGCTGCTCGGCGGACTGCTGCTCGGACCGTTCCTGCTGCGCCGGCGCGGCATCTATTTCGGCCTGCTGTCGATCGCGTTCGGTCAGGTCTTCTACTTCATCGCGTACAAGTTCACCGACATCACCGGCGGTGAGGACGGCATGCAGATCGTGCGCCCATACGCGGGGCTGCCGTCGGCGCACGTGGTCGTGAGCGACTTCGGCTTCTACTACGTCTCGCTGGCGCTGTTCGTGGTGGCGCTGTTCGCGTTTCGCACGATCGTGCGCTCGCCGTTCGGGCGCACGCTCATCGCGATCCGGCAGAACGAGCCGCGTGTGCGCTACCTGGGGCTGAACACCGACCGCTTCATCTTCGTCGCGTTGCTGATCTCTGCGACGATGGCGGGCTTGAGCGGCGCGCTCTTCGGGCTGCTGATCGACTTCGCCGCACCGCTGCAGCTCGACTGGCATGAGTCGGGTAACTTCGTGCTCGCCATGATTCTCGGCGGCGCAGGCACCGTGTGGGGCTCGCTGGTGGGCGCGTTCATCTACGTCGTCGGCAAGGACGTCATCTCGACGATGACGGCGTGGTGGCAGATCTACCTGGGCGCGCTGTTCGTGGCATGCGTGCTCGGCTTCCCGCGCGGCATCCTCGGCACGCTGCAAGCACTGAAGCGCCGCGCGCCGCAGACGTTCGCCGACGACGACGTCAACGCCGCGTTCGACCCGAACGCACCGGTCGAGGTGGGGCGTGGCGTCTGACCGCATTATGCTCGAGGCGGCGAACGTCTCCAAGGTGTTCGGCGGCGTGCGGGCGGTGGACGACGTGTCGCTGCAGGTTCGCGAGGGCACGATCCACGCGCTCATCGGCCCCAACGGCGCCGGCAAGACGACGTTCTTCAACGCGATTTCGGGCTACATGTTCCCCGAGCGCGGCAGCGTTCGCTTTCTGGGTACCGACGTGACGCGAATGCTGAACTGGCGCCGCATCGCGATGGGCATGGGGCGGACGTTTCAGACCCCGAGCATCTTCCCGGAGCTGACCGTCGACGAAAACGTGCGCCTTGGCGTGAACGCGCACGCGAAGCAGGCGTTTCGGCTGCGCGCGCCGCGCGGCGAGGCGAAGGCGGCGCTCGACCAGCGCGTCGACGAGCTGCTCGGCTTCGTGAACCTCACCGCGCAGCGCGACCGTCCGCTCTCGGAGCTCGCGCACGGCTCGCAGCGGCTGGTCGAGATCGCGATGAGCCTGTCGACCGATCCGGTGCTGGTCCTGCTCGACGAGCCGATGGCCGGGCTCGCCGAAGCGGAGACCGATCGCATCATCGGCGTGATCCGCGACTTGCGCGAGCGGCTCGGGCTGACGGTGCTGTTCGTCGAGCACAACATGCGGGTGGTGCTGAGCCTCGCCGACCGCATCACCGTGCTCGACCGCGGCAAGCTGCTCGCCGAAGGAACGCCGGCCGAGATCGCCGCGAACGAGGCGGTTCGCAGCGCGTATCTCGGCGAGGGAGTTCTCGAGCATGTCTGACGCGCGCACGCCGGGCGGCGACCCGCTGCTAAGCGTCGACGGGCTGTGCACGAACTACGGCAAGATCCGCATCCTGCGCGACGTCTCGCTGACCGTCGGCGAAGGAGAGGTCGTCGCGCTGCTCGGCCTCAACGGCGCCGGCAAGACGACCACGATGCGCAGCATCCTGGGCCTCACCCCGCCGCGCGCCGGGAGCATCCGCTATGCCGGCCAGGACGTCACCGGCTGGCCCGCCTACAAGATCGCACGGCTCGGCGTCGGCTACGTCCCCGAAGGCCGCCGCATGTTCAAGGATCTCAGCGTGCTCGAGAATTTGCAGCTAGCCGAAAACGGGCGGAGCGGGAGCTGGACGATCGCGCGCGTGTTCGACCACCTGCCGAAGCTCGCCGAGCTGCGCGCGCGCAAAGCTGGCCGCCTCTCCGGCGGCGAGCAAGAGATGCTCGCGATCGGCCGCGCGCTCGTCTCGAACCCGCGGCTGCTGCTGGTCGACGAGCCCTCGCAGGGCCTCGCGCCGCTGATCGTCGAGGACGTCTACCGCATCCTCGGCGAGCTGAAGCAAACCGGCGTCGCGATCCTGATCGTCGAGCAAAACGCGCTGCTCGCCTTGAAGATATCGAACCGCGCGTACGTGCTGGACAGCGGCCGCATCGTCCACGCCGGCCCCGCCGCCGAGCTCGCCGCCGACCGCGACCGCATCCGCACCCTGATGGGCCTCGAAGTCGCCGCGCGTTAGCGCGTCGGCACGATTGGGCTAGTCTTGGTCGCGGACCACGGCGTTGCGGTCTTTGATGATGGGTTTCCCGGTGAGGTGGCTTACCAGGAAATAACCATCGGGGCGGCGTTCCCCCGGCTGGAGCGGCCTGATGCCGAGCTCGCGTCCAAGCCGCTGCGCCATAGCCTTCACGGCCTCCGAAACGCCTATGGTCCGCCGCACACGCCGATGACTCATGTCTCGGATTATACCACCGCGCCGATGGAGCGCGCCAGAGCGATCACGACCGTTCCAGCAATCAGCAACGCCAGCGCGGTGACAACCCCGACTCGCTTGAGCAAGCGAATACGCGCGTTGTCTCGATATGCACGCGCGGTATCTTTGATAGCGACGGATATCGTTTCCCCGGGGTATTCGGCGAAAGCGACCGTAAACGACTCGGGGTCGGTCGATTCTCGCGGACTTCCGAAGCCGATTAGGTACCCGAAAGCGCACACTGTAACGGAACCGCCAAGAAGCCAATAAGCCGCAATCGCCCACGGTGGCGCGAGCTCGCGTATCTTGTCGATCCCGAAGACCAGGACCGCAAGCGTCCCGCCGATGACGGCGAGCAATGACAGATCCACCGTGTCGATGTTTGCGACGACTGCTTCGTTGATCCGAGCGACCGCATCGTAGAGGAAGTCATCCCCAAACGCTACGTCGTCCGGCGGCTCCGGCCGTTCCCCCGCCTCGTCGCCCACCTGCACCCGAGGACCGCGCTGCCGGAGTTCGCGCACTTGGTCGACGGCGTAACCAAGAGCTGCGAAGAGCGCAGTAAGCTCGCGGACGAATTTCAGAATGTAGGCCACTACTTCTGTCCGTGCCCCGGTGCCGGCCCGTTGATGTTCGTAGTAGAATAGGTCTATGGCTATGGAGGCGCGGTTTCTTCATCCGGGGTTTGCGGGGCAGATTTCGGGGGTTGACCTGCCGGCGTTGGACGAGCGGGGGCTCGACGAGGTCCGCGGGTTGATGGACCGGCATGCGGTGCTCGTCGTGCGGGAGCAGCCGTTCACGGACGAGGAGCAGGTTGCGTTTGCGCGGCGGCTCGGGGGCGAGCTCGTTACGACCGTCGGGCGGCGCGTCATCGACGCGAACCCGCGGTTGAAGGATCCGGCGATGACCGACATCTCGAACCTCGACGAGAACGAGGACATCATCGCGCGCGACGACCGGCGGCGGATGTACTCGCTCGGCAACCGGCTGTGGCATAGCGACTCGTCGTTTCAGAGCCCGTCCGCGCGCTACTCGATGCTCTCCGCGAAAGAGGTGCCGAGCAAAGGCGGCGAGACGGAGTACGCCGACATGCGCGCGGCGTACGACGCGCTGCCCGAGGCGATGAAGACGCAGATCGCGGAGCTGCGCGCGTTTCATTCGATCATCTACTCGCGCGAGACGATCGGCTTCACCGAGTTCACCGACGCCGAGCGTGCACAGTTCCCGGGCGCGGTGCAGCCGCTGGTGCGCACGCATCCCGGGTCCGGACGGAAGAGCGTGTTCATCGCTTCGCACGCCGCGCACGTCGTGGGCTGGCCGGTTCCGGACGGCCGGTTGCTGCTGCGCGAGCTGATGAGCCTCGCGACGCTGCCGCAGTTCGTCTACCGGCACACCTGGCGCGTCGGCGATTTCGTCATCTGGGATAACCGGTGCACGATGCACCGCGGCCTGCCGTTCGACGAAGCGAACGACCGCCGCGATTTGCACCGCGTCACGACGCTCGACGTCGAGCCGGCGATGACGCCGGCCTGAGGCCGTGCCGTCGGCATCAGACGCCTTCGCGCGGCGCTGCGATTCGTCGCGCCGGCGTTCGCGTTTTTCGCCGCTGCGGTCGTGGTCGTGGTCGCGGCAGGGACCGGGTACGCCGTGCTGCTGCTCGTCTTCGGCTACAAGGTAACGACGACGCCTGCGGCGGCGCGCGTCGCGCCGGCGACGTTCAAAGCGCTGGCGGACGACGCCGCCGAGACGCTGGCGACACGGTTCTATGCGGGTGCGGGAAGATGGTACGCGTGCCTCGATGCGAGCTGCGGTGCGGGGAACGTGGACTGGGCCGCCGACAGCCTCACCGCAATCGTTTACGAGCGCCGGCTGCTGACGCACGATGAAACGCTGCTCTCGCTGCTGCGCGAGCTCGAACAGACCGAGCCCGCCTACGGCGACTGCCGGCGGCCGCGCTGCACCGCGTGGAGCGACGTGCCGATGTGGGACGCCGTCGCGGCCGTGCGCACGTACGACGCGACCCGTGACGGCAAAGCCCTGACGAACGCCGAAGCCGCGTACCGGTTCATCGCGAGCTCCGATGTCTTCGCGCGCGGCGCGTGTCCGGAGATCGACTACCAGCGACCGCACGCCGAGAGCGGCGGCCTGAAGACGCTCGAGACCGACGCGAACCGAACGCTCGCCGCGGCGCTGCTGGCGGAGCGCTTGAAGCGCAGCGACTATCTCGAGGACGCAACGCGGCACTATGCGGCGGTGCGGAAGTGGTTCCTCGATCCCGAGCTGCCGCTCTACACCGTCTACGTCTTCGACGACGGACACACGTGCCGCGCGCTGCCGCACCGTTTCTTCGCGTCCGTCAACGGCGTGATGATCGAAGCAGGCCTCGTGCTGGCGCGCGCCACCGGCGAAAGGCGCTACGGCGAAGAAGCGCGCGTGACGGCGCGCGCGATCCGCGCGCTCGACGACGACCGCGACGTCTTCACCGACCTGCAAGCGGAGAACGACATCGTGCAGCCGCTCGTCTTCGCGATGCTGCTGCTCGCGCGCGACGGCGAGAGCTCCGCGCGCGATTGGATCGTGCGCAACGCCGCCGCGGCCGCGCACGCGCGGCGCGCGACCGACGGCGCGTACGGCCGCTTCTTCGACGGCCCGCCGCCGAGCGGCGTCGTCACCGCCTGGCAGGCGAACGGCGCGCTCGCGCTGATGATCGCGGCCGGCGCGCTCGCGCCGAACGAGCGCCCGGAGGCGAACGATCCCTGGCCGGCGATGTCGTCACAACCGCTCGCGATCACATCGCTGCCGCAGACCTTCCGCTTCACCGGCTCGGCGGTCGCGCTGCGCGGAACGCTCGGCGAACGCTGCTGCGAGCTCGGCCGGGCGCGATTGCTGATCGACGGCCGCGAGCCCGTCGACCGCACGGGGATCTGGCAGAACAAATCCAGCGCGGGCAAAGCGCTTCCCGACGCGGTTCTGTTCGCGTGGCGCTGGCGCACGAGCGGACCGCACGAGCTGCGCTTCGAGCCCGACGCGCCGAACGCGAAGGAAGGCGGCCCGTTCATCGACCTCCGCTCGGCACTCGTCGTTCCCTGAGCGCCCACGACGCCATCGGCGACGTGGCGGCGCGTAAAGAAATAGCGAAGACGCGCTTCGCGCGTTACGTCAGGCCAGGATCGTGCGCGCGAGCGGGTCGGGGAGCGCGAGGTCGACCAGGCCGAGGAACTCGTCGGCGAGGCCGATCAGCTCCGGTGAAATGCCATGCAACTGCACGCCGACGACTTCGCCCGCGGCGTCGTACTCGGCGATCAGGTGCGGCATGCCGTGCAGCGCCGGGCCATAGGGAATCGCGCCCAGTCGCCCGGTTCGTCCCCGCACGACGCGCACTTGCTGCGCGATCTGCGACGAGGGCCGGTAGGAGACATATGCTGCCTTGGATTCGAGGTCAACGGAGAACACAGCCGGGCTCATTGCTGAAACCTTCGCCTGACGTACGAGAGACCTGAAGCACGACAGACCCCGGGCATGAAATCCCGAGGTACCGCAGCCACGACTTTTGACGTACGTGGATGCGGCCATAGTAGCACAACGAAACGAGAATTCAAGGACGACTACCCGCCGGGACGGCTGCTCACCGTACCAAGCTTCGACGCCCAGCGCCGGTTACGACCCCGGTTCGACGATCACCCGGACGAAATGGTCCGCGTCGATGCGGCGCAGTGCGTGCTGTATCTGCCCCGGCGTGGTGCGCAGCAGCGCGTTCCAGAACCAGCTCTCGTCGGACTCGGTGTAGCCGTCTTTCACGCCGGCCAGCATGTCGGCCGCGACGCCGGCGTAGCTGTCGAGCGGCAGAACGCGCTGCGCGAGCAGCAGCGCTTTCGCGCGCTGCAGCTCGACCGCCGAGAGCGGCGCGCTCTGCAAACGCTTGATCATCGCGACGACCGCCGCGTTCGCGCGGCCGACGTTCTTCGGATCGCTCGAGAACGAGATGCTGAACTCCGCGCCGGCCGCGTTCACGTTGAAGTCGGAGTCGGCGGTGTAGACGTAGCCGCGGTGCGTACGCAACTCCTCCATCAGCAGCGAGCCCGTCCCTTCGCCGGAGAGCATCGTGTTCGCGAGCAGCAGCGGCACGTAGTCCGCGTCGTCGCGCCGCATCGGGAACACCTGTTTGAGCGTCACCTCGGATTGAACGTTGGTCGGAACCTTCACGGTCACGGTCTGCGCCTGCTTCGCCTTCGCGCGCAGCTGCGGGAAGCGGAACGACGGCGGCGCGCCGGCCGCTTTCCACGCGCCGAAGTACTTGCGGATCGCGGCGTCCGCGCGCTCGGGCGCGACATCGCCGACGATCGCCAGCGTGGTCTCGTCGGGGCGGAACGCGAAGCGGTACCAGCGCTTCGCGTCGTCGAGGCTGCTGCCGGCGATCGTCTGCTCGGTGACGTCGCGGCGCCGCGGGTCGCCGGCCGGGTAGAGCGCGAGCCGCTGCGCGAGCTCGGCTTTCGTCTTCGGCAGCTTGTCGGCGAGCGCCACGCTCTGCATCGTGTTCGCGCGCACGATCGCGAACGCGGACGGCGCGAAGGCGGGATGCAGCATGCCGTCGGCGAGCAGCGCGATCCCGCGCTCGAAGTCTTTCGCTTGCACCTTGAGCGCGAAGGACTCGCCGAGCGCGGCCGAGGCCGCGATCGCGTCGAGCTGCGCTTCGTAGCCTTTGCGGTCGTACGTCGTCGTGCCCCACGGGAGCAGTGCGTCGACGAGCAGGTGGACGCCGTCCTTTCCTTTCGGCTCGTAGAGCAGCGGGCTGGTGCGGATCACGCCGCTCACGACGACGGTGGGCGCCGCCGTCTCGCGGCGCACCGCGTAGCGCATTCCGTTCGCGAGCCGGTGCGGGCGCGCGCCGATCTCGCCGGAGGGCGGGTGCAGCGGGGCTTTCAGCGCGGACTGGGCCCACGCCGGGAGCGGCTCGTGCATCGTCGGGGTGAAGCCGACATGCTCGATGCCGGCGCTCGGGTCGGTTTTCGGAACCGTCGACGAGGGCTTCGGCGTCAGCACGATCGAGAGCCGATGATCGGCAGTGTAGTACGTGCGCAGGACGCGGTTGACGTCGTCGGCGGTGACGTTGGCGATCGCCGCGTAGACCGCATCCGGCGTGCGATGCTGCGCGTTCGCGTCTGCCCAGGCCAGGCCGAGCCCGGAGATCGAGGACTGCTGGTACGCCTGTTCGCTCAGCAGACGCGTGCGCGCCGCGTCGATCAGCTCGGCCGGAACGCCGTTGGTGCGATAGTCGTCGAGCACGCCGGACAGGAGCGACTGCGCCGCCTGGGGCGTGCTTCCGCGGGCGGGAATCGCGAGCAAGAAACCGGCGCCCATCTCGGGATACTGGTTGGTGAAGCTCAACACGCCGAGCGTCTTGCCGGTCGCGGTGAGGTCGGCCAGCACGCCGCGGCCGCTGCTGAAGACTTGCGCGAGCACGCGCGAGGCGGCGTAGTCCGCGTCGTTCGAGCCCGGCTGGCGGTACGCGAGCACGCCGACGCCGACCGGAAAGTCGATCGGCTCTTCGAGCGACGAGCTGGCGAGCGGCGGGACCTCGATCGGCTTGCGCGCCGGAACCTCGCCGGCCGGAATCGCGTCGAAGTGCCGGTGCACGTCGGCGAGCGTGCGCTGCGGGTCGACGTCGCCGGCGACGATCAGCGTGGCGTTGCTCGGCTTGTACCACGCGCGGTAGAACGCGCGGATGTCGTCGGCGGTCATCTTCTCGAAGCTCGGCACCGTGCCGGCCGACGCGGTCGCGAACGGCGTTCCGGCGAAGAAGCGCTCGCGCAGCTTCATCGAGACGGCGTGCAGCGGGCGGCTCTCCTGCGCGCGGATCTCCTGCTCGATCGCGCCGCGCTCGGTCGCCCAGTCCTGCGCGCGAATCGCGGCGTTCGCCATGCGGTCGGCTTCGAGGTGCAGCACGACGTCGGCGTACGCCGCGGGGAACTTGTAGTAGTAGAGCGTGTACTGATCGGTGGTGAACGCGTTGTACTCGGCGCCCATGCGCGCGGCGATGTCGGCGAGCTGTCCGCCCGAGACGTCGGACGTGCCGCGGAAGAGCATGTGCTCGGTCGCGTGCGCGATCCCGGGCATTGTGTCGTCGTCCGAGCCGACCCCGTAGGAGACGTAGGTCGTCGCGACCGGCGCCAGCTTGTTCGGCAGCACGATGACGCGCAGGCCGTTGGCGAGCGTCTCGCGCACGACGCCGGCCGCTTCGGCCGGCGCCGATGCAGCGGGCGCAGGCGAGGCGACTTGCGCCGGCGCCGCATTCGGCAGCAGCAGAATGCTAGCGAGAAAAAGGAACCCCAGGCGCTTCAAGACGACCCCTTTGCGAACTCCACGGCTTTTGTTTCGGCCGGGTGAGTGCTCGCAAAGAGGCCTAGGACCTGCCGGTCGAGCTAGTCGGAGTCGCCGTGATGGTCGTCGCCGTCGCCGTTTGCGACCGTCACGCGAATCTGCGGGTGCAAGCCCGTCCAGCAGTTCGGTCCGGTGTCGAGCCGAAAGCCCGTGCCCTGTAAAGGGCTACGACGGGCGGGGCGCCGGCAGTTTCGGAGGCAGCTGTTACGGTGGACGCAGTGCGCCTCGTGGATTGGCTCTGGCGCACGATGCCGCGTCTGCTACGATCGATACCATGACGCGAGAGTTGTTCGTGCGCGAGGGTTGCTGCGCGGGTCTCGTCGCGGTCGGCGGCGCCGAGCGCGCTACGGAGGCTTCACCGTTGCCGGAGATGATCGCCGGCGTGCGCATTCCGAAGACGCCGGCCGCGCTCGCGGTGACCGAGCTCGCGCGCGCCGCATATCCTGCACCGCTGTTCGGGCACGCGCTGCGCTCGTTCTTGCTGGCGCGCGCGCTCGGCGCGCCGGGCGAGCAGATGGACGACGAGATCCTCTACGTGGCCGGGATCGCGCACGATCTGGGGATGACGGCGGCGTATCGCTCGCCCAACCGGGGCTTCGAGATCGACGGCGCCGACGTCGCGCGGAAGGTTCTGCTCGAGCACGGCCGCGACGCCGACGCCGCGCGCATCGCCTGGGACGCCGTCGCGTTGCACGCGACCGGCGGGATCGCGCAGTACAAGGAAGTCGAAGTGCGCGCGCTGGCCAACGGCATCGGCGGCGACGTGCTGGGCGGATTCGAGCCGGCAGAGCGGCGCATTGCGGACGAGGTGTTCAAGGCGGTGCCGCGCGACGGGTTCCGGCGCGCGTTCATCGACGCAACGGTTGACGTCGCGCGCCGCAAGCCGCGCGCCGCCGCCGGCTTCGTCGCGGACGTGGCGCGCCGCATGATTCCGGACTTTCCGAAACCGGGCAACTTCATGGACGCCTTCGAGCACTCGGACCTGCCGGGCTGATCGGAGCCGGCGGGCGGTCGTCGTCAGAGCGTGCGGGCTTCGAGGCGGCGGCCGATTTGCGAGAGGCCGAAGTTCGCGGTGAAATAGATCAGCGCGATCAGCGCGAAGACGGGGATCGGCTGGAACGGCGGCTGCGCGAAGACGATCTGGCCGCGACGAGTGAGCTCGAGGATGCCGATGACCGCGGTGAGCGACGTGTCTTTCAGCAGGGTCACGAACTGCGCGACCAGCGCCGGCATCATCTGGCGTACGGCGATCGGCAACGTAACGATGCGTAGGACCTGTGCTTGCGAAAGCCCCTGCGAGAGCGCGGCTTCGGTGAGGCCTTTCGGCACGGCAAGGATGCCGGCGCGCACGATCTCCGCGACGAGCGCCGCGGTGAACGCCGACAGCGCGATCACGCCGGCGACGAACGGGTCGAGCTTCAAGCCGAGAATCCGGGGCAGCGCGAAGTAGGCGAAAAAGATCACCAGCAAGACCGGCACCGCGCGCATTCCCTCGATGTACGTCGTCACGATCAGGCTCAGCGGCCGGAAGCGCGAGAGGCGCCCGAGCGCGAGCAAAACGCCGGTGACGAACGAGATCGCGATCGAGATCGCCGCCAGCTCGAGCGTGATGCCGAGGCCGCCGGCGAGAAAGATCAGCGTCGGGCCGTTGAAGAGCCAGCTCAGGTCCATCAGCGCGCGTACCGCTTCTCGAGCCGGTTCACCGCGAACGCGGTCGGGATCGTGAGGATCAGATAGCAGATAGCGGCGCCGACGAACATCGGGACGTACTCGAAAGTGCGCGAGCCGATCAGGTTCGCGGTGCCGAGCACGTCGAGCACCGAGACGGTGCTCACCAGCGAGGAGTTCTTGATCAGGTTCAGCGTGGTGTTGCCGAGCGGCGGGATCGTTTTCGCGACCGCTTGCGGGAGGACGATCGTCCGCATCTCCAGAGCGTAGCCCATCCCGCTCGAAAGGCCGGCTTCGAGCTGGCCCTTCGGGACGGCCGCGATCCCGCTGCGGATCGCCTCGGCGACGAACGCGGACGTGTAGACGCCGAGCGCGAGCACGCCGCAGAGGAACGCGTCGAGCCGGATCCCCACGCTCGGCAGCGCGAAGAACAGAAAGAACAGCTGCACCAGCAGCGGGACGTTGCGCAAGACCTCGACGTACGCCGTGCCGATGCGGCGCAGCGGCGGCGACGGTGCGACGCGCAGCGTTGCGACGATCACGCCGAGGAGGAGCGCCAGCACTAGCGCCAGCGCGGAGACCTCGAGCGTGACCAGCAGCCCGTGGGCGAGAAGTCCGGCGTTCTCGCCCAGGACCGACCAATCCATCTGGGCTCAGCCGACTTTCTGGTTGGCGAACTGCTCCGCCGCGGCGGCTGCCGGCATCTCGTACCATTTGTTGAAGTCGGCCGGAAGCGGCTTCTTGAGCCATTTCTCGTGCAGCTTCGCGTACTCGCCGCTCTTCTTCAGATCGGCGAGCGTGTCGTTGATCGCCTTGACCAGCGATGCGTTGCCCTTGCGAATCCCGATTCCGTACGGCTCGAAGGTGAACAGGCCGCCGACGAGCTCCAGATTGTTCGGGTCTTGCGCTTCGAAGCCGCCGAGGATCACGTTGTCGGTCGTCACCGCGTCGACGCGGCCGCCGCGCAGCGCGGTGAGGCATTCCGGATAGGTCTCGAAGGTGACGACGTTCGCTTTGGGGACGAGGCGGCGGATCGTCTGTTCAGGCGTCGAGCCTTGGACGGAGCAGACGCCTTTGCCCTCGAGGTCCTTGTAGCTCTTGACCGGCGAGCCTTTCTTGACCAGCAGCGACTGGCCGGCGCGGTAGTAGACATTCGAGAAGTCGATCGTCTTCATGCGCGCGGGCGTGATCGTCGCGGTGGCGACGAACGCGTCGATGTCGCCGTTCTGCACCAGCGGGATGCGGTTGTCGGACTTGACCTGGACCAGCTCCACCTTGTCGGGCGAGCCGAGGATCTTCTTGGCGATCGCGCGCGCGATGTCGACGTCGAAGCCGGTGACCTGATTCGTCTGCGGGTTGAGCGAGCCGAACGGCGGCGCGTCGTACTTCACGCCGATCTTGATCGTGCCGCGCTTCTTGATTGCGTCGACCGAGTTGTCGTCGGCGGCGCGCACCGGCACGGCGGGGCCGAGCGCGAACACCGCGACGAACGCGAAGGCTGCCGTGAGAATGGTTGGACGCGTGAGTTTCATGAATGACCTCCGACCAGGGTGACGGCGGCGTGGGTTAGTGGGCGAGAATCTTGGAGAGGAAGAGCTGCGCGCGCGAGTTGCTCGGCGCGGAGAAGAACTGCTCGGGCGGCGCCTGCTCGACGATGCGGCCGCCGTCCATGAAGACGACGCGGTCGCCGACCTCGCGGGCGAAGCCCATCTCGTGGGTCACGACGACCATCGTGATCCCGGTGTGCGCGAGGTCCTTCATCACGTCGAGCACTTCTTTAATCATCTCGGGGTCGAGCGCGCTGGTCGGTTCGTCGAAGAGCAGCACCTTCGGCTGCATCGCCAGCGCGCGCGCGATCGCGATGCGCTGCTGCTGGCCGCCGGAGAGCTGCGCCGGATAGGCGTCGGCCTTTTCCGGCAGTCCGACGCGCTCGAGCAGCGCGCGCGCCTCACGCTCGGCCTGCTCGCGCGAGACGCGCTTCACCGCGATCGGTGCGAGGGTGATGTTCTCCAGCGCGGTCTTGTGCGGATAGAGGTGAAAGGCCTGAAAGACCATCCCGACCTCGCGCCGGATCGCGGCCAGCGCGCCGCCCTTCGCGATGAGCTGCTTGCCGTCGACGACGACCGTCCCGGCCTGCACCGCTTCGAGCCCGTTGATGCAGCGGATCAAGGTGCTCTTTCCCGAACCCGACGGCCCGACGACGACGAGCACCTCGCCGGTCGCGACCGACAGGTCGACGTCGGCCAGGACGTGGTTGTTCCCGAACCACTTCTGGACGCCGGAAAACTCGATCGCTGCAGTAGGCGGCATCAGAGTAGGATGCTCTCGCGGCGCGGTTTCGGGATACCTGGCGGCGAAGGCCGTCCGGCGCGACCGCAGGCGCCGGCCGCGCGGGGCACGTTCCGGGTGCCGTCCACCTCCCGATCGAGCTGCTTCGCAACGACGACGGAAGCTACAAGAACGCCGGCGAGATGCGGCACGCGTTGCTGGATCGCGGCGTCATGTGCCGCGATCGATGTACCCCCGTGAGTCACTCGCGTGGCTGAATCTTATACGACATACTCGCTGGGCGCTGCTTGCAATTGATGCGAGAATCTGCTCGAGTCTGCGTTGGCTGATCATCCAGGAGCGCCGGAGCGAAGGTCGTGAACGAGACCCTCGACGGCTTCGAAGCGCTGGTCGTAGAGCAAATCGAGCGGACTGTGGTTCTCGAGTTCGGGGTGGGGCGTTCGCAACCAAATCAGGGCAGCTTTGCGACTCCCGAGCAATCGCGCTGCGCTAGCGAACATGCCCACGAAGCGGCGCGCTGCCGGCTGCGCTCGTTCTGAGGTTGGGTTCTTGCGCAGAGCGCCGGCCGTCAGCGGCGTCATCTGCGCGAGCCGCGCGATCGGCTCGCCGGTCATCTCGGCTACGGCCGCCATGTCGACTCGCCCGATATTGTCATACAACTCTTCAAGGATCGCAGCCATAGCACTAGGGTAGCATAAACGTCGTTATTTTGTCATCTTATTGTAGCGCTCATGTCGCGGCTGACCTGTTTAGCAGGCGACTCCTAAGTCGAGCAGAGCAAGCTGTCTAACGCCATCCCCGCCACTTCGGAGTCTCTGCATTGCATTGGGCGCTAAAGGGCCGCGGCGGATTATGATGCCGTCTCGGTTTGATGCGGATGGCTTCGGCGGCTCGGACGAGGTCGGCCATCGCGTCTTGGACTTCTTCGCGGGTTGCCGACTTCGCGCCGGCGCGGAGGAGGGCGGTTTCGACGAGCAGCATGGCGGCGTCGAGCGAGAGGACGGGCGCTTCGGACGGGTTCACTTCGGCGACGACGCTGCGCTGGGCGGCGTAGCCTTCGCGGCGCAGGATGCGGCGGATGACTTCGGCGCCCCGGCTTCGTCTCCGAGCGTCTCGCCGATCTCGAATGGACCCGCAGCCACGGCCCCGAGAAGCGAGCGTCGTCAAGGGCTGTCGAGAACCAGGGCCGTTCCTTTTGCCACGCTTAAATGGCGGTCCGCGGTTCTCTTAGTACTTTCGTAACAAATGAGTAGCCGTAACTCGCAGAGAATGTAATCACCGCACACTATCAATAAACGCTGCGACCTCGATCGCGGCGGTGCGCGGATCGTCGGCTAGCTCATAGGCAAAGTCGCGGCGCTGGCTTGTGAGCTCCGGTCTGCCGAATTCCAAGGCCCGCGTCGCTTGAATATGAATTCGAGTGCGGAGGTCGCTTGTCGTTACGATTGCCGGATCGAACATGTGCTGATCTTCGTTAATCTCGCTGCTCGTCCGGCCCAACGACTCCTCAAGCATCGGCCAAAGCGCCGTTCGGAACTCGACGTAGCGTGCTCGCGCGAGCGCGGCATCGACGTGAGTCGCCACGAGTCGATGTGCCTCGCCAAGCGTTTGCGGAATCGGAAGACCGCGAGCTGCGCATAGACCTGCTGCCATGCCACGGGCGGCGGGGGGAGCGCCACCGGGACTATGTGGGTCGAACGAGTTGAAAAGATTTGACGTAGAACAAGGGCCAGCGATTCTTCCTCGATTGGCACGCCCTCGATGATGAGCGCCATGTCCACCAGGTCTTTTACTCGCGTTGACGCACGGCTGCCATAGCGTCGCGTATATGCGTGGATTTTCTCTGCGAGGTGTTGGTGCACGGGAATTGCGCGAACCTTCGCGGGTGGAATGCCGGCGAATTCCAAGAGCGCCGGGGCACTGAGCTCCTGCGGCTCACCGATCCACGGATCTGCGAAGCCGACATCAATCTTAAGGTGCTCGAATAGGCGCCCGTTCTCGTACAGTACGTCGATGTGGAAGCGAAAGGTCTCGATATCCGCGACGGGCTTCGTTCGCTCCCCAATTCGAATCGCGAAGTAGTCACCGAGCTGAAGAGCGGCCGCGTCTTCCAAAGCTTGTGCCATTTCCTCTAAGCCGACACGGGCCGAAATGTCGATATCGGAGGTCGCTCGCGCTAAATCCAGTCGGTACTCGAGAGCAACGGCACCCTTGAGCAGCCACGAGTCGGGAGCGGCCAATACTAGACGCGCGAGGACGCGGTCAAAGGCGAGCTCCTTGCGAAGATCTTGATATGTACGCTGGGCGCTCACCTGTGCCATGAGCTTTGCACGCAGTGCCGCGTCGAATGCCGCAATCGTAGCGTAACGTCGATGCGGCTCGGCGTTCACGACGCCTCGCTGATTGCGGACTCGATGAGGTCTCGAACGCGCTTCGGAGCATTCTTAGCGGCTTGGCGAAGCCGCCGCTCCGTCAGCAGGCCGCGTCGAATGCCTTCGCGTGTTGCCGCAATGATTTGCTCGGGATCCGTATGCGTTCGCGCGGAGTCCACGATGGAGCGAGGCAGCGATGTGGCTCGAAATCCTTCGTGCTGTACAATCTCATTCGCGGGCACCGGGCTGGTTGTGGTGTGTATTTGCACGTCGGGGCGCGGGTTGCTGACGTAGCGACGCCCTCGCGGCATCGTGAAGTGCAGGCGCGACGGCGCGACGTCTGACACTCCATAGAGCTTCAGAGCCGTTTCGTGGGAGGCGACGGCCCCATCACCAAGGGCGGCGGCGACGGCAACGAGCCGGTCATTCTCGCTCGGCGGGAAGCCCGCAAGACGGTAGACTCCGCGGCCTACACGTTCGACCGTCCCCGTGCGGGTGTGATGCGCTAGCGCGCCCGAACCGAGACCGAGGTCGCGAGCAGCCGCGGCGGTGAATATGCCACCCAGCTGGCCTGCTAGCTCCGCTAGCTCTCGCCGGCGATTAGTTCTCGGCCCTCGGTTTGTCATGGATTTAGTCTATAATATTGACGCTAACCATGACAAGATCGCAGCCGCTCGCTGCAGCGCACGGCGCCAGCAACGTTTTGGGACTGAAGCGGGCAGCAGCGGCATCCCCAGACGTCTTGAGACCGCGGATGTCGAAGATCGCGCTCCATGGCGGTTACCGAGCCGAAGGCGCTCGCGGCGGCACACTGGTTCGGGTACGGCCGCTGGGACGCGCCGTATTGGTTCATCGGCAAAGAGCCCGGCGGCGCGGACGATCCCGAACAGTACGCGTCCTGGCAACGCTTGGGCGGAAACGAGCTGATCGACTGCAACGATCACGACCGGGATTGCGCCGCTGGCGGTCCGGGTCTGTGGCACGGGCCCGAGCCCGGACCGAATCTGCAGCCGACTTGGCGTCCACTGATCGCGATGACGCTGGCGTTCGAGGGCGCTCAGACTTGGGATGCTCATGCGGCGCGGCGGTACCAAGACGAACGCTGGGGTCGGACCGAGGGCGACACGGCAGTCCTTGAGCTCTCCGCGGTCGCCGCGAAGTCCGTCGCGCATGGCGAGGCGATGCGCCTATTGCACCTGCCGGAGCGGATAGCGACGTTGCGCGCGCACCTCGCACGCACGCCGCCGCGGTTCGTCGTCTTCTACGGCCTCGGCACCGACCCGGTACACAACGTTCCGTACCTGCACCACTGGCGAGAGATCGCGCAGGCAGATCTCGAGGTTGACCAGCCTGTGCGCGTCGGTGAGACCGCGTTCGTGGTCGAGAAGCATCCGACCGCGCATGGTACGACGACGCAGCACTGGATGGATTTGGGTCGGCGAGTGCACAAGATGCTCGACGCCGGAGGGATGACGTAAAGTGCCAAACCGAACCTGAGCGCCGAAGAGCTTCGCGACGGAAACGTTGGCGGATTCATCATTATTTCAGCGATTGACAATTATCTCGACGACTGATATTGTCTCGGTGCAGCAGCGTAGGAGCGCGCTCGTGCGCTGGAACTGTTCTGGCGAACCCCGAATGGCGACGTTCGGGGTTCACGTCTTCTTATGCGGCACCGCCGGCGGGCTTCGTCAGATAATAACGAAGGCGCCTAGACGGCGCCTCGCTTCGACGGTTTACACAGTCCAGCCCGATCGCCGGCTGCTGTCGGGCATCCCGATTTCGGGAACCCCAGGGGAGATTGTTAGCCCACCGAGGGCCTTACCCGCAAACAGTATACCACTGACGATGCGAAAGGGCGGCCTACGGGCCGCCCTTTTTCGCGTGGAGGTCGGAAGCGATGATCGGCGCGGCTGCGCCTGGGCTCAGGTATCGACCGCAGCGGCACGCAGGCGCGTTCGGCGCAGCTGTGGTCGCCGCAGATGAGACGGCAGTACGGCACGCCGAGCGCTGCGGCGACCGCCGGCAGGATGCGCTTGTCGACGGGCTTGCCGGACTCGAGCCGGCGGATCCTGCCCGCCAGGACGCCGGCCTCCGTTGCCAGATCGGAGGCACTGTAGCCGCGTGCGATCCGGAGGCGGAGAACGCGGGCCGATAGTGGCTCTACCGGTGGGATTCTCCGTTGTCCGTTCCACCGCGGAGCATGGGGCGAGCGCGAATGCTTGTTGATCATCGCTTCGCCTTGATGCACCAGAAGGCAGCTTCCAGCGCGTAGCTGATCGACGCACGCAGGCAGACGCAGGCGAACCGTACGTGCGAGGCATGCGTGGGATCCGCGGCCATGTACCGAAAGCCGCCGGTCGACTCGTCGACCGACGCGTCGATACCGTTGTCGCGGAGGAAGCGCACGACGACCTCGGCATTGAAGTCGTCAGCCTGCACCAAGCCGGCGGTGTTCTGGTGGTTTTCGTCCGTCACGTCGGCGATCGAGGCGTGAAATTCGGTAAGCGACGCCATCATGCGATCACCGACCGGCGATGTTGAAGCGGACGCTGTTCGGCGGCGGAAAAGCTGCGCCGAGGGCTCGACGTCAGTACGTCGAATTCGGAGGTTGTCATTCGATGGGCTTTCATCGGGTGACGGGCTCGGCCGGTGCTGATAACGCCGGTCGGGCCGCTTTGTTGTAAGCGAGGTTTTCGCTGTGAAACAATTATAGCACGAACATGCGTTCGAATCAAGATTGGAAACGGTTTGTCTTCGTTTCGAAATGAAAGAAAAATATCGACGTTCAACTCGCTGCCGGCGGCTCTATGCTGACCTGGCACACCGCCGACGTACACGAAAGCACTTCGTAGTGCTGACGCACTATCTCTGGTAGCAGTCTTGCATGAGCGCCATGTACGGTATTTACAGGATGCATCTGAAGTGGTACCATTCTTCGTGCAGCAGCGCTCAACGCGTGGGCGCTGGAGCTGCGCTGGCGAGGCCCCGGATGGAAACGTCCGGGGTTCACGTCTTTTTGCGGACGTATGCGCCATAGATCGGGACGCCACGGCGACGATGCATGGTGTTCTTCCATCCCGTGACCCGATGGCTCGTAACGACCTTCTTGCGGCGCGGATTGTAAATGACGACGTGCGTGATGTAGGCGGCGCCGAGCTGATACAGTGCGAGGAAGCGATAATTCGGTCGCCCGGCGTCGCCTAGCTGCGAGCCGGCTCCGAACCATATTTCGAATGGGTGCTTGAGGGTGCTCTCGACAAGCGGAACGTAGCCGACGTGGTCCCTGTCCCAGCGCTGATATCGGTTCTCTTCAAGATGCGTTACAGCATACTCGTCGACACGCACAGCGCCAAGCGGGCCTGGCACGTCGATCAGGCGGTGCCGGCCGGGCCCCACCCACAGATGCGCGAAGAGGCTATTCCGGTCGACGGCCCGAGGGTCGAGTATCATCGCCCCCGAGATGCGCGCTGAAAGACCGATGTCATCAAGCTGGCCGGGTAGCGGAAGGTCTAGCGTCGCAGCGTCCGTGTTTCGAGCCGACGCCACAGCGGCGGCGAACGCTTGTTCCTTGTCGAGGAGGCCGCGTAGGTAACGGATCTCAAATCCGCAGAGCGTCGCAGCCGCGCCTGAGTAGAGTTCCGCGCTACCGCAGTTTGCGCAAGCTCGATCGACGCCTCGGATTGCTGGGCAGCCGTCGACAATTACGGACATGAGACGCATTGAGACGGTGCGCGAGCGCCGGCGCGCTGCAGCAGCTCCGTCCTTGGGGGGAAGTCATTTCGAGTCACAGTTGGGCGCTCCTACCGCCTGATGAACACTTGAGCCGCGAATCGCGCGAAGCTCGCCGGCTAAATGCGACGCGATCGTGCGGCGATATTTGAACACGCTTGTCGTGCATTGTCAATACTCCAATTACCCCGTTGCGTTTCAGCCAGTAGCGTAACCGAATTTGCATATGGATGAGCGCTGAATTGGGGTCTGAAACTTCTTGCCTGCTGGATTGTGTAGTGCTACAATGATGACACGCGCTACGCGCCGACAATAAAAGCGACTCGGCCGGTGCTGGAACAGCGACCGAGTCCGTCACCCGATGGAGAGAACCCACCCAATGACAGTCGCTCGATTCGACGCGCCATGGAAGCACATGTAGCGGATGACGTGCTGGTAACCGAACGAGACGTTAACCGAGCCGAAAAAGGCATTAAGCAGAACAAGTCCTGGAAAGAGCTCTTTCCGGCGCTGCCCACTATTGCGGCGACATTCTCCGGCGAGGGCGCTACTCTCGTCGTGCGGATCTCAAAGAGCGACGATCTGCCGGCCGTTCGAATCGTCAAGGAGGACGATCCAGCAGCGGAAGGCGCGACGGTCGTGCGCGAAATCGATGTTTGGAATCGGTTTCCGTTTCGCTATAAACAAATTGCGGAGATTCTAGGCCTGCCATCCTACGTGCAGGGCTCAGCTTTGGCAAAGGAATTGGGGCTAAAAGACGACCCCAATATGTACTATGAGAAGAGAGTCGGCTCGCAAAAGGTCTACGGGTACTCTCAGCTTGCCCTCGATAAAATGAAACATGCAATGGCGGAAGGCATCGACATAAGGGAAGTCTACCGACGGCGCAATACGGCGACTGGTAAAGCAGAAGCCGGCAAACGACTAGTTGATCCGCGTTAAGCCATCTGCGGCGCGGGGGATGAAGTCCTGGTTGACGCGGGTACGCTCCAACCGCGCCCCAGTTTTTGCTTTTGACCGGTTGGTTGTAATTTATTAGCACAAGCCACGTTATAAGTTCGCAGACCCGTCAAGGCGGCGACGTCGTTCGCCGGAATTCTGCTCAAGGGAAACGCTATGCCCGCTTCTCACCGCAATACTGAATCCACGTCCTTCAGCTTTCCGGCTGGTCTCCGCGGAGGACCAATTTCAGCTCAGCCGAACTGGCATAACTATCGGAATGGCAGCGCCGCAAAATTCCGGTAAAGGCTTCGTCCTGGTCTCACGGCGGGTGACGGGGCTGGAGTGAGGTGCTTCAGTGCGGCTGCCGGAGGAAATACGTTGCCCCGACTCCTTATGCCGCAACGGGTGCCCATATTCGTGCCTCGCGTTACGAGCATGGATGCAACACGCTTAACGGCGTTTGCGGTGCCAAGACCGTTTGAACTGGTTCAAGTTCTTGGAAGCGCACTCCTATCGGCTTCGCCCGCACTTCTATCGGCTGCGCATACTGCGTCAGCGCAATTTTATGTCGATCCAGATACGGAGCGATTAGCCTTCCCCATTGTCGTTAGCAGAACTCAGAGCCTCCAGGCATTGCTAGCGCAATTCAGGGAAAATCCAGCACTCTTGGGAGCACTCGACCTGGCCTGGCTATCCGCACATCACGACACGTTTACCGATAACGTGATCGCATTCCAACGTAACTACGCACCGTTCGGAATTCAGGCGCCTTCCTTTAGCTTTGCCAACTCATCGGATGCCTGGTTTACCGAATCAGTGTACGCCGCACACCGCACTGCGGCTGCCTTAGCGAACGACGAATCTCTAATTGTTCAAATTAGCGCGCAGGCGAACGCCATAACCGCGGCTCATGATCGAGCCGCCATCATCGCGGCCTATCGAGAACTTCCAGTAACCATGTTTGTGCTACAAATTGCGCACGATGATGAAAAGTCGGCGCCGATAGCAGACGCAGCTTACATCGACCTCGTAACCTCACTGTCGCGGCAGGCACCAGTCATCGCGTCGAAAGTTGGGTTCTTCGGGTTTGTCTGCGTAGCAAATGGGGCGGCGGGTTCGGTGCGGGAATTATCGGCGTTGAAGAGCATTCCGAACCCGTTATGCGTGGCGGCGGGGGACCACGGACGACCACCAAATATCACGTCGACGACGTCATGATGGTATTGCCGCCGCCACGCGTGATAGCGGCAGCGTTTCCATCGTATCCCTGTCACCGCCAGTGCTGCAATGGAGCACTCGCGACAGCACTCGATGATGCGGCGAAATTTGAGCACCGCATTCGAATCTATCGCGAAAGGCTAGACGCCGCTGGTGCAAGCGGGAATGTCCGCCATTATGTGAGAGCATGGCTTGCGAATGCCTGTAGTCTCAGAGGATCGAACGCACTACTTGAGGCGAGCGTTGCGGCACGCATGCACGAGACATCGTGGTCGCCACTGGTTTGACGCGCTAGCAGCGATTCGTGTACCATCGCTCGTTCCAAGGCGAAGGATCTGGAAAATGGAGTCGCTACGGCTGGATGCATAATGAATAACCCATCGCGATCCGTCGCCACAACACCGATGTTATGTTTCTTCACCTGCTCAATATTCACTCGCGCAACGTGTTTGAAGTCCAGCGCAATCCATAGCTCTTCGGCAAACCCACGATGCAATAAAACTTGTTCACAAGCTCTCTGCCAATCTGCTAACTTTGCCTCGACAGCGATGATTTTGCGGATCGGGTATCGATACGCGCGACGGCGCCTGACTAGAGACGCTCGACGATCGATAAGTTGGTGATGTTCTAATTCCCTAGCATACTGCTGAAGTACTCGCACTGATGCAAGCAGTGTAAGAGTCAACTCCGATAGATGCACGAACCGCCGGTGCAGCTTTGAATATAATCGGAGCGCAGGTGCAGATATGGGCGCACGCTGTTCTTCGCACTCATAAACACACAAGTCGACGCGACCGTGTCGCACATCGAGTTCCTCGACCACAGCAGCGACGGAAGCAAAGTGCGACCGTAATACCGCAATCATCTCGCTTTCCCAGCGGAAGCCGGTTATGCGCATTTACGCGACCTCTTGGGCACGTCGAAGAAACGCATACTGCAGAAGCCGCTCTATGAGTGCTTCATATGGAATGCCGTCATGAGACGCCTCATCTGGCAACAAGCTAGTTGAGGTTAATCCTGGCAAGGCGTTTACTTCTAGAATCATTGGTCGCCCGTGGCCAGTCACAACGAAGTCGGTCCGCGAGTAGTCTCGCAGTCCAACCAATCGGTGTACTGATAGCGCTAAGGTTTGCAAGCGCAACGTCAAGTCATGGTCAATTGGTGCCGGAATCAGATGCCGCGATCCTCCGGGCTTGTACTTCGCATCATAGGTATAGAACTCGTCCGAGGAGAGTATCTCCACAACCGGCAACGCCTCTTCGCCAAGCACTCCGCACGAGAACTCTCGCCCCGGGACAAACTCTTCCGCCAAAATCTCCGGAGTCCGCTCCGCAGCCTCGATCATTGCTTTCGTCCACGCCTCGTGTGTCTTCACGATCGCCACGCCGGCGCTAGACCCGCTCGCCCGCGGCTTCGCGACTAATGGCAGATTCAGTGATCCAGGCAGCAGCGGCAACGTCCCGCCAGTCAAATCGAATGTATCCCAAGCCGGCGTCGGCAGGCCTTCCGCTGCGAGCAGCTTCTTCGTCAGGTGCTTGTCCATCGCGATCGCGCACGCCGCGACGCCACTTCCGGTGTACGGAATCCCCATCCATTCCAGCACGCCCTGGATTGTGCCGTCCTCGCCCCCACGCCCGTGCAGCGCGTTGAACACCACGTCGGGCGCGATCTCCCGGATCGCATCGACAAACCGCTCATCGAAGTCCAAACTTCGGGCGTCGTGGCCGAGTGCGGTGAGGGCGCGCATCACGCAGGTTCCGCTCTCGATCGAGACCTCACGTTCGGCGCTCGGACCGCCCATGACGACCGCTACTTTCAGGCTGGGCATTCGGTGTCCGTGAATTCTCCCACGAGGTGGACTTCGAGCTGCAGATCGACGCCGAACCGCTCTTCGACCGCTCGCCGGACCCGGGCCAGGAGCGTCGCGACGTCGCGCGCCGACGCGCCGCCGGTGTTGACGATGAAGTTGGCGTGCAAGCCCGACACTTCGGCTCCCCCTTCGCGCCAGCCCTTGGCCCCGGCGGCCTCGATCAGCCGGGCCGCAAAATCGCCCTCGGGGTTCCGGAAGCACGAGCCGGAGTTCGGGATCGCCACCGGCTGCGTCGCCTTCCGCCGCACCAGCCGCGACTGCAGCCGCTCGCGGACCGCCGCCGGCTCGCCGCGCTCGAACCGCAGCGTCGTGCGGGCCACGATCGCGTCGCGCGGGATCGTCGTCTGCCGGTAGCGCCAGGCCACGTCGATCGGGTGCGGGTCGGGCCGCGCCGGCGTCTGCACGACGACCTCGCGCGCGAACTCGCCGATCTCGCGGTCGGTCCCGGCGTTCATCCGGATCGAGCCGCCGACCGTCGCCGGGATCCCGGCCAGCCCGTCGACGCCGACCCCGCCCAGGCTCGCGACCTTCGTGCACACCACCGGCAGCGACGCGCTCCCGCCGGCCTCGACGACCACTACGCCGTCTTCCACGCGCACCTCGAGCCGCGCGAACTCGCCTTCGAGCCGCAGCACGATCCCGCGGATCCCGCCGTCGCCGACCAGCAGATTCGACCCCGATCCGAGCACGAACATCGGCAGCCTGCGCTTGAAGACGCGGCGCAGCACGAACGCCAGCTCGTCGGTCGTCTCGACGTCGAGCAGCGCGTCGGCCGGGCCGCCGATCTTCCACCACGTGAACGGCGCGAGCGGTTCGTCGAACCGCGCGCGCTCGCCGAAGCGCTCGCGCAGCACGGCACGGTCGGATTCGTCGAGGAGGCCGATGGGCTTCATCGTGGCGCACCCTTCGACAAGCTCAGGGTGACATTGGGACGGCTCACCGTGCGAGGACTGAGGTGGCGGCGATGCGTTCGCCGAGGCGGTGGGCGACGCCGGTGATCGAGCCGGCGCCGAGCATCAGGACGAGTGCGCCGGCGGGGGCTTCTTGCGGCGCGACGTCCAGGAGCTGCTCGACGTCGTCGACGTACGTCACGTGCGTCCCCGCGGCGGCGAGCGGGTCGCCGATGCTGCGCGCGCCGACGCCGTCGATCGGCTTTTCCGAGGCGGCGTAAATCGGGGTGAGGATCACGCGGTCGGCGCCGCGGAGCGACTCGGCGAACTGCGCGGCGAGATATTGCGTGCGCGTGTAGCGGTGCGGCTGGAAGGCGACGATCACCGGGCGTTCGTGGGCGAGCGTGCGCGCTGCCGCGATCGTCTGTTTGATCGCGGTCGGATGGTGCGCGTAGTCGTCGATCACCGTGAGCGCGCCGCGCCCCACGATCTCGAACCGGCGCTGCACGCCGCGAAACGCCGCCAGCCCGCGCATGATCTCGTCGAAACGAATCCCGGCGGCGCGCGCGGCGCCGATCGCGCCGAGCGCGTTCTGCACGTTGATCTCGCCGGGCACCTGCAGCACGATCGAGCCGAGCGTGCTGCCGCGCTCGCAGACGGTGAACGCCGAGCCCAGGTCGGCGTAGCGCAAGTCCGTCACGGTCAGGTCGGCGTCGCCGTCGCGGGTCGCGAACGTCGTCACCGGCGCTTGCGCCTGCCGCCCGACGGCTTTGCTCGCGCGGTTGTCGTTGCCGACGACGACGCGCCCGTTCGCCGGCACCTTGTTGACGAACACCGTGAACTGTTCCAGCAGCCGGCCGAGATCCGCGTCGGAGGCGACGTGGTCGTTCTCGATGTTGTTCACCACCGCGATCGTCGGGTTCAAGTACAGGAACGAACCGTCGGACTCGTCGCTCTCCGTCACGAACCACGCACCCGCGCCGGCGCGCGCGTTCGTCTTCGTGTCGGCGCGCACGCCGCCGATCGCGACCGTCGGGTCGAGCGCTGCCGCTTCGAAGATCGAGGCCAGCATCGCGGTCGTCGTCGTCTTGCCGTGCGTTCCGGCGACGGCGAGCAGCTTGTGGCCCTTCGCAAGCTCGGCCAGCATCGCGCCGCGGGTGAGGATGTGCAGCTTGCGCTCGACCGCGGCGACAAACTCCGGGTTGTCGTGCGCGATCGCGGACGAAACGACGACGACGTCCGCCTCGGCGGGGATGTTCTCCGCGCGGTGGCCTTCCGCGATGCGCGCGCCTTCGCGCTCCAGCTCTTCGATCAGCGGCGTGCGCGTCACGTCGGAGCCGGTCACCCGCGCGCCGCGGGCGAGCAACAGCCGCGCGATCGCGCTCATGCCGATCCCGCCGACTCCGACGAGATGGTACGCCGTGTCCGTCACGGGCTACTCGTGTTCGGGCCCGTGCTCGGAACCACCCGCGCGCAGCGAGGCTTCGATCCGCGCGACGATCGCCGCGCCCGCGTTGCGGGGCGCCAGCGACCGTGCGGCCCGTCGCATCGCGGCGCAGCGGTCGGGCTCGTCGAGCACCTCGCGCAGCGTCCACCACAGCTTGTCGCCGTCCACCTCGCCGTCGCGCAGCACGACCGCCGCGCCGCTCTCCGCGAACAGCGCCGCGTTGTGCGCCTGGTGCTGGTCTGCGGCGTGCGGATACGGGATCAAGATCGCCGGCGTCCCGGTCACCGCCAGCTCGGCGAGCGTCGAGGCGCCGGCGCGCGCGATCACCACGTCGGCGGCGGCATACGCGTCGGCGGGATCGGCGAGGTACGGCACGAGCTTCACGCGATTGCCGGCGCCGAGCTCGCGCTCTTCGGCCTGCATGTACGCATAGTCGCGCTCGCCGCTGACGTGCAGCACTTGGCGATCCTCGCCCAGCGTGCGGCGCGTCACCAGCGCTGCGACGGCTTCGTTGATCGAGCGGGCGCCTTGGCTGCCGCCCATCACCACGATCGTCATGCGGTCTGGATCGAGTCCGAGCCGCTCGCGCGCGCTCGGCGCGTCCTTGGCGATGCGCAGCGACGCGCGCACCGGTGCGCCGGTGAGAACCGCTTTGCGGCCGAACGACTTCTCCGAAGCGGCGTACGTCGTCCAAACCTCGTCGACCAGCGGCGCCAGCAGCCGGTTCGTCAGCCCCGGGGTGACGTTGATTTCGAGCAGCGCGATTCGCGGGCGCACGATGCGGAGCAGCCGCAGGATGCGCGCCGCGACGACGACCGGAAAGCAGACGTAGCCGCCGGTCGCGATCACCCACGACGGTTTGAACCGCGCCAGCGCGCGCAACGCGACAACGATGCCCGCGGCGTTGGCGAAGGCGGTGCGCAGCGTGGAAAGCGAGAGCGAGCGCTGCAGCGGCGCGCTGGGGACGAAGGTGAGCGGGATCGTACTGACCAGCGTCGCCTCGAGACCGTGCCGGTTGCCGAAAAATCGCGGCTCGTAGGCGTCGGCGGAGTCGCGCGAACGGAGCGCGTCGTCGATCGCGAGCGCCGGGTAGATGTGGCCTCCGGTCCCTCCGCCGGCGAACGCGATCCGCAGCTTCACGGACCGGGCATTTCAGCCGGGAGCGGCCGGTTCCATGCGGAATGGTGCATATTGGGTACTCTAAGGAGCGTCATGCCGGTTTTCATCACGGGCGGAACGGGATACGTCGGCGCCAGCGTCGTGCGCGAGCTGCGCAAGCGCACGCACGTCGTGCGCGCGCTGGCGCGCTGCAAGGCCTCCGCGGAAAAGCTGCGGCAGCTCGGGGCGGAGCCGGTGCAAGGCGAGCTGCGCGATCTCGCGGTGCTGCGCACGGAGGCGGCGCAGGCCGACGCGGTCGTGCACTGCGCGTTCGAGTACTCGCCGGAGACGGTGGCGGTCGAGCGCGCCGCGCTCGAAGCGATGCTCGACGCGGCGCGCGAGGGCCGCGCGTTCGTGTACACCAGCGGCGTGTGGGTCTACGGCTCGCGCGGCGACGCCCTGATCGACGAGACCTCGCCGCTGAGCCCGCTCGAGCTCGTCGCATGGCGGCCGGCGCACGAAGAACTGGTGCTCGCGCAGCACGGCCGCCTGCGCACCGTCGTGATTCGGCCGGGGATCGTCTTCGGCGACGGCGGCGGGATCCCGGGCGGGATGGTGGAGGATGCGCGAAAAGGCGCGCTGCGCGTGATCGGCGACGGAACGAACCGCTGGCCGACCGTTCGCCACGACGCACTGGCCGAACTGTACGGCGACGTCGTCGACAAGCGCGTCGCGCAGGGTGTCTACAACGCGACGCGCGGCGCGTCCGTACCCTACGACGAGATCGCGCGCGCCGCGTCGCGCGCCGCCGGCGGCGACGGTGAGGTGGAGTACGTCGAGCTGCAGGAAGCGCGCGCGCAGATGGGCGGCTTCGCCGACGCGCTGGCCTGCGATCTGAACGTCGACAGCGGCAAGGCGGCGCGGGAGCTGGGCTGGGAACCGCACCGCCCGACGCTCCTCGAAGAGCTCGCCGGCACGACGGTCGTGTAGTGGACGTCGTCTCGACGCGCCGCGTCTACAGCGGCAAGGTCGTCGGCTTGCGGGTCGACACGCTGCGCGGAAAGAACGGCAAGACGCACGAGGTCGAGGTCGTCGAGCACGCCGAGGCGGTCGTCGTGATCGTGCGGCCGCGGCCGGACGAGCTGCTGCTGGTGAAGCAGTACCGGCATCCGCTCGGACGCGACCACTGGGAGGTCGTCGCCGGAGTGATGGATCCGGGCGAAACGCCGGCGGAGGCGGCGGCGCGCGAGCTGCGCGAGGAGACCGGCTACCTCGCGCAGCGCGTCGAGTGGCTGTGGTCGGCGTTCTCCGCGCCGGGCTTCTGCGAGGAGCTGCTGCACTTCTGCGTGGTGGACGGTTACGAGATCGGCGAGCGCAGCGGCTTCGACGCCGGCGAGGAAGAGATGGAGCTCGGCATCTTCACGCTGGAGGATCTGTGGCGGAAGATCCGCGACGACGAGTTGCCGGACTCGAAGACGCAGATCGCGGTGCTGTGGGCGCTGAGCGGCCGCGGCTAGTCGTCGAACTGCAGGCGGCGCTGCTGCGCGCGGCGAGCGAGTTCGGCGACGAAGAAGCGTTCGCGCCGCACCACGCGCGCGTGCTCGCTAGCGCGGCGGCGCTCGACTACGTCCTGATGCTCGCCACCGGCACGGCCGGCGTGCGCATCCCCGAGCGCGACGCCGAGCGCGCGATCCATGAAGGCTTTCTGCGCGGCGTCGACGACCTGATCGCGGCGGCGACGACGATCGCGCAGCTCGGCACGCCGGCTGCGCGCGCGTTCGCCTGCGAGTGCGCGAAGCCGCTGCGCGAGATCGTGCGCGAGGAGGCGCTGGAAAGCGACGAGCGCAGCTTCGCCGTGATCGCGCTCGCCAACGCATGAGCCTCGAGCTCGACGCGCTTTTGCGCTCGCTCGACGCCGGCGAAGCGCACCTCCTCGGCGAGGAGATGCGCTCCGTCGTGCTGGATCACGGTGCGCGCACCGCGCGCGTCGTCGTGCTCCTGCACGGGTTGACGGCCAGCCCGCGCACCTGGCACGCGTTCGCGCGCGCGCGTTTCAGCCGCGGCGAGAACGTGCTCGTGCCCCGCCTTCCGCGGCACGGCCACGCCGACCGCATGTCGGACGCGCTGGCCGAGCTGAGCAGCGAGGAGTTGTTCGAGCACGCCGAGCGGGTGGTCGACGGGGCCGCCGCGCTCGGCGAGGAGATCGTACTCGTCGGACACTCGCTGGGCGGCGCGCTCGCGCTTCATCTCGCGCACCGCGACGCGCGCGTCGGGCGCGCGGTCGCCGTCGCGCCGTTCCTCGGTATCAACCGATTGCCGCGCGACTGGCACACGCCGGCCCGCCGGCTGCTCGAGCGCGCGCCGAACCGCTTCCTGTACTGGAACCCGATCGAGCGCGGCCGCGGCGTTCCGGAACACGGATACCACCGCTACACGACGCGTGCGCTCGCCGCCGGGCTCGCGCTCGCCGACGCGCTGCGCGAGGACGCGCGCAGCGGCCCGCCGCGCGCGGCGCACGTCGCGATCGTCCGCAACGCGAGCGAGACGGCCGTCAACAACAAGGCGATCGACGATCTGGTGGCGCTGTGGCGCGCCGCCGGCGGCGAGCACGTCCGCGTCCACCAGCTCGTCGGCCTGGGCCCCTCGCACGACGTCGTCGAGCCGGAACGCCGCCACGCCCCGGCTGCACGCTTTCTCCCGCTGCTGCACGCGCTGCTGGACGCGCCGCCCGCAGCGACCGATCTGGTGATCGACGCGCGCACGAAACCGCGATAGCGTCCCGGGTCCGCGGCGGCTCTCCGGTTACACCGCGTCGATGACGACGTGCAAGGTGACGTTGTCGCCGACGATCCCGCGGGCGTACGTTATTCCATAGGCCGAGCGGCGAAAGCTGCCGACCGCGACGTAGCGGACGTGCTGCTTGCCGTCCGAGCCGGTGCTCGTTCCCGTGACGCGCGTCTCGAAGCTGATCGGGCGGCTGATCCCCTTGATCGTCAGGTTGCCCGCAATGGTGAACCTCGCCGGATCGGTCCCGACGATTCGATCGCTGGTGAAGGTGACGGTCGGATAGCGCGCGGCATCGAAGAACTTCCCGCTGCGCAGATCGGCGTCGCGCTGCGGATCACCCGACGTCGTCGAGGCGGCGTCGAGCGCTACGTCGACCTTGCGCGGAACCTCCGTCGCCGCCGGCGTCACGATCGAAGCCGACGTGATCGCGATCGTTCCGTGAACGCGCGAGAAGAAGAGCTGCGAGACGGTGAGCGAGACGCTCGAGCTCGCGAGATCGGCAGAGCGCGTGATCTCCGTGCGCGCCGAGACGGCGGCCGCGGCGCGGGCGCCGGTCGCCGGGAGTACCGCGACGGCCGTGCCGAGCGCTACGGCGGTGATCGCGAGCGGGAGGGCGCGGAGCGGGGACATGCGCGCATGATGCGCGGCGAACGTGAAAAGAGTCTGATCAGCGCGCCGCTTCGGCCGCCCGCACCGCGGGTCCGCGCAGCCGCGCGCCGGCGGCGGCGCCGGGCGGGAACAGCTGCTCGATTCGGGTCAGCGTCGCTTCGGCGAGACGGAGCTCCGCGGCACGCGCGTTCTCTTCGACGTGCACCACTCGCTCGCAGCCCGGCAGCGCGACGACGTCGTCGCCGCGCGCGAGCAGCCACGCCAGCGCGAGCTGTGCCGGCGTGCAGCCGGCCGCGCTCGCGAGCGCGGCGAGCTCGTCGACCAGCGTGAGGTTGCGCTCGAGGTTGGCGGCGTCGAAGCGGGGAACGCGCCGGCGCAGGTCACCCTCCGCCAGCGCCGCGGTCGAGCGGACCGTTCCGGTCAGCATTCCGCGGCCGAGCGGCGCGTACGCGACGAAGCCGATCCCCAGCTCGCGCGCCGTCGCCAGAACACCATTTGATTCGACGTCGCGCGTGAACAGAGAGTACTCGCTTTGCAATGCCGCGAGCGGCGCGGTGGCGGCGGCGCGCCGCAGCATGTCTGCGCTCAGCTCGGAGACGCCGAGGTGGCGCACTTTCCCCGCCGCGACGAGCTCCCGCATCGTGCCGACCGTCTCTTCGATCGGAACGTTCGGATCGGCGCGGTGCAGGTAGTACACGTCGATGCAGTCGACGCCGAGGCGCGCGAGCGATGCATCGCAGGCGACGCGCACGTACTCGGGGCGGCCGTCGACGCCGCGGTATGCCGGGTCGTCGCTGCGGATGATCCCGGTTTTCGTGGCGAGCACCGCGCGCTCGCGTCGTCCGCGGAGCGCGCGGCCGACGAGGCGCTCGTTCTCGCCGCGGCCGTACATGTCCGAGGTGTCGAGCAGCGTCATGCCCAGCTCGAGCGCGCGGTGGATCGTGCGGATCGCCTCGCGCTCGTCGACCGGCTCGTAGAACTCCGACATCCCCATGCAGCCGAGCGCGATCGCGCCGACGTGCGGGCCGTCGGCGCCGAGCCTTCGCGCGATCACCGGCGTTTCTTTCGGGCGGCGTCGCGGTCGGCGGCGAGCGCGTCGAGCGCTTTGAGGTACGAGCCGATCCCCTCGCCGGTGAAGCGGTGCACGCACACGTCGCGCACGACGGAGATCTTGCGAAACTCGCCTTCTTTTTCCGCCCGGCCGTCGACGTCGGTGAGATGCACCTCGACGGCGGGCAGCGCAAGCGCGAGCAGCGCGTCGCGGATCGCGTACGAGTAGTGGGTGAACGCGGCCGGGTTGATCACGATCGCGTCGGCCCACCTGCGCAGGCGGTGCAGCTCGTCGACGATCTCGCCCTCGTGGTTCGACTGGAAGAAGCGAACGCGCTGGCGCAGCTTACGCGCGCGCGCGCTCACCTCGCGCTCCAGATCGCGCAGCGTCTTGCGCCCGTAGATCTCCGGCTCGCGTTCGCCGAGCAGGTTCAAGTTCGGTCCGTTGATCACCAAGACGTTCATCGCAGGCCGATCTCGCGCAGTGCCGCGCGCACGTCGTCGTCCGTCACGCCGTCGTGCAGGCGGCTGCTGCCGATCGCGTCGAGCACGACGTACTGCGTCCCCCCGGCATGGCGCTTCTTGTCGCTGTGCGTCGCCGCGACGATCGCCTCGGCGTCCAAGTCGCGCCACGACTCCGGCACCGGCAGGCCCGCGAGGTGCACGTCGGCGTCTTCACGCTCGCGCTCGTCCAGCGCCGCGCAGCGGGCGGAAATTGCCAGCGCGGCGCGCATCCCGACGATCACCGCTTCGCCGTGGCGCAACGCGCCGTATCCGGCGACCCGCTCGAGCGCGTGGCCGACGGTGTGCCCGAAGTTGAGCAGCGCGCGAAGACCCGTTCGGTCCTCCTCGTCGCGCGCGACGCTCTCCGCTTTGAGCTCGACGCAGCGCGCGATGACGTCGAGCGCGTGCGCCGGGTCCGAGACGATCGCGCGCTCGTTCTCGCGCATCGTCCGGTAGAGCTGCGCGTCGAGCGCGAGCCCGTACTTGAGCATCTCGCCGTACCCGGAGAGCTTGTCGCGTTCGTCGAGGCCGTGCAGCGCCTCGGGCGCGATCGCGACGTGCGCCGGCTGCGTCACCGTCCCCACCATGTTTTTCCCGCTCGGCAGGTTGATCGCGGTCTTGCCGCCGATCGCCGCGTCGACCGCCGCCAGCAGCGTCGTCGGCACGCCGGCGTACGGCACGCCGCGCTGGAACGTCGCCGCCGCGAACCCGACCGCATCGCCGATCGTTCCGCCGCCGACCCCGACGACGATCCCGCGCCGGTCGACCCGCGCTTCGACCAGCGCACCGTACAGCATCGCGAGCCCGTCCATCGACTTGAGCGCTTCGTCGGCGCGCACGCGCGTCACGCTCACGGCGAACCCGGCAGCCGCGTACGCCGCTTCGACGATCTCCGCCACCGCGCCGACCCGCTCGTCGGCGATCACGGCGACGCGTCCGCCGGCGCGCGGGCGCACGCGTTCGGCGATGTCGCGGACCGCGTTCTCGCCGATCACGACGTCGTACGGTTTCGCCGTCTTCACGCGAACGGTGCGCTCGCCGCCGCGCGCGGGCGCGCGGGCGTCGTTCAACCGCGCCTCGATCGCGAGCGCCACGCCCTGCGGCCACTCGTCGTCCGCGCTGACGCGGATCGCCGCGCCGAGATAGCGCGGCCGCCGTGCGGCGTGCAGGCGCGCCAGCGCGCCCGGCTCGCGCAGCAGCGGACGCGTTCCGTTCTGGCGCGCGGTGCGCCGCTCGCACGTCTCGAGCGACGCATCGAGAAAGACCGTGACCCCGCTCGCCTCGACCGCGCGCCGGTTCTCCGCGAACTCGAGCGCACCGGCGCCCAACGCGACGACGAGGTTCTCGCGCTGCGCGAGCGCCGCGATCGTCGCGCGCTCGCGCGCGCGAAACGCCGGCTCACCGTCCTCTTCGACGATGCGCGCGATCGGGCGCCCGTCGGCGGCCTCGATGAGCGCGTCGACGTCGACCGCCTCGCCGTGCCACAGCGCCGCCAGCAGCGGCGCGACCGACGACTTCCCGGCGCCCGGCGGGCCGCACAGGTAGACGTTACCGAGCACGGACGGTGCGCTCCCAAGCTTCCACGCGCTCGCGCAGCTCGCCCATCGAGTCGCCGCCGAACTTCTCGAGCACCGCGCCGGCGAGAACGAGCGCCAGCAGCGACTCGCCGATCACCGCGGCGGCCGGGACGGCGCAGGTGTCGCTGCGCTCGATGTGCGCGGGCGTCGCTTGGCCGGTGCGGAGATCGACCGAGTCGAGCGGCTGCATCAGCGTCGCGATCGGTTTCATCCCGGCGCGCACGACGATCGGCTGGCCGGTCGTCATGCCGCCTTCGATTCCGCCCGCGCGGTTGCTGCGGTAGCGCGTGCGCGCATCGCCGCCCGGCTCGTACTCGTCGTGCGCTTGCGAGCCGTGGATCGCGGCGGCGCCGAAGCCGAGCCCGATCTCGACGCCCTTGATCGCGTTGAGCGACATGAACGCTTTGGCGACCTCGCCTTCGAGCCGCCGGTCCCACTGCGCGTACGAACCGAGCGCGACCGGAACGTTGCGCGCCACGACCTCGAACACGCCGCCGAGCGAGTCGCCCGCCGCTTTGGCCTGCTCGATCTCGCGCACCATCGCCTCGGCGGCCACGGCGTCGAGCGCGCGCACCGGCGAAGCGTCGATCTCCTCCGGCGACGCATCGCGCCACGGCGTCTCGTCGACGACGCGCCCGATGCGCACCACGCGGCTGCTAAGCGTCACGCCGAGCGCGCCCAGCAGCGCGCGCGCCACGGTGCCGAGCGCGACGCGCATCGCGGTCTCGCGCGCGCTCGCGCGCTCGAGGACGTCGCGCAGATCCTCGCGCGCGTACTTGATCCCGCCGATGCGGTCGGCGTGTCCGGGCCGCGGGACGTGAACTTGCCGCGCCGGCGGCGTGTCGTCCGCGGGCGGATCGACGCGCATGATCTCCGACCACCGCACGTGATCCTTGTTTTCTAGAATCAGCGCGACCGGCGAGCCGATCGTCACCCCGCGCCGCACGCCGGCGACGATCCGCACCTCGTCGGTTTCGATGTTCTGCCGGTTGCCGCGCCCGTAGCCCAGCTTGCGCCGCCGCGCCTGCGCGAGCAGTATCTCCGCATCGAGCGCCAGACCGCTCGGGACCCCTTCGATGATCCCGACCAGCGCCGGCCCGTGCGACTCCCCCGCGGTGAGAAACCGAAGCCCGCTCATCTCGTCGTCATCATCCTGAGCGGCGGCGCTATGCCGAACCATTTTTCGAACGTCGCGGCAGCTTGCGCCAGAAACATCGCGGTCCCCGGCACGGTCCGCAGCCCGCGCGCGCGGGCGTCACGCAAGAACACCGTCTCTTCGGGAACGTACACCAGATCGAACGCCGCCGCGCCCGCCGGCGCATCGTTCGGCAGCAGCGAGATCTGCGGCTGGCCCTGCATCCCGGCCGGCGTCGCGTTCACGTACACGTCCGCGACCGGCACGGCGCCGAGCGTGCACGCGCCGGCACCGAAATCCGCCGCGAGCGCCGCGGCGCGCGAGGCGTCGCGTGCGGCAATCGTGATTATCGCCGCGCCGCTACGCCGCGCCGCTTCCGCGACGGCGCGCGCGGCGCCGCCCGCGCCGAGAATCGCGACCCGCGCGCCGCGCAGCGCGACGCCGTACTTCGCGAGCGCCGCTTCGATGCCGGCGACGTCGGTGTTGCCGGCGACCAGCGCGCCGCCGTCGCGGGTGAGCACGTTCGCCGCCCCGCACGCGCGCGCGGCCGGCTCGGCGCGGTCGGCGAGCGCGAGCGCGCGCTCCTTGTGCGGCAGCGTGACGTTGCAGCCGACGAACGCGGGATCGCCGCGCCAGCGCGCGAGCGTCGCTTCGAGCTCCTCCGGAAGCACGTCGACGGCGTCGTACGCCAGCGCGATCCCGCTCGCCGCGGCGAAGCGCGCGAAGAGCGCCGGCGAACGGCTGTGCGCGACCGGATGGCCGATCACCGCGGCACGACGCGGCGCGCTCACGCAATGCGCTCCGCGTTGCGCGCTCACGCGACGCGCTCCAGCGCGTGCGCAAAGCCGGGGAACGAGACCGCCATGCAGTCCGGATCGTCGAGCACGACCGAGATGCCGGCCGCGCGCGCGGCGACCGAGAACGCCATCGCGATGCGGTGATCGCCCGCGGTCACCACCGATCCGCTGCGCCACCGTGCCGGACCGTGCACCGCGAAGCCGTCGCCGAACGTCTCGACTTCCGCGCCGAGCGCGCGCGCCGCGCGCGCAAACGTCTCGATGCGATCCGACTCTTTCACCCGCAGCTCCGCGGCGCCGGTGACGACGGTCGTTCCGCGCGCGAACGCGCCGAGCACGCCGACCAGCGGCAACTCGTCGATGAGGCCCGGGACTTCGTCCGGCTCGATCACGATCGCGCGCAGCGCGGCGCCGCGAACGTCGACGCGCCCGCGCGGCTCCGCCGAGGCGTCGGTCGTCAGCACGTCGACCTCCGCGCCGAAGCGGCGCAGCACCTCGAAGAACGCCGTGCGCGTCGGGTTCAGGCCAACGCCGTCGACGACGGCGCGCGCGCCGGGGACCGCCGCCGCGGCGGCGAGCAGAAACGCGGCGCTCGAGACGTCGCCCGGCACGTCGACGTCGCATGCGCGCGGGACTTGCGGGCCTTCGACGAGGAGTGCGCCGTCGTCGGCCGCGCACGAGATGCCGAAGGCCCGGAACAGTCGCTCGGTGTGATCGCGCGTCGCGAGCGCGCCGGTCAGCCGCGTCGGGCCGTGCGCGCCGAGCGCGGCGAGCAGCACGGCCGACTTCACCTGCGCGCTCGGCACGGTAATTTCCACCTGCGCGCCGCGCGCCTCGCCGTTGCCGTGCAGCACGAACGGCGCCGTCCCGTACTTCGAGAGTTCGAAGCGCGCGCCGAACCCCGTCAGCGGTTGCGCGATGCGCCGCATCGGCCGCGCGCGCAGCGAGGCGTCGCCGTCGAGCGTCGCGACGAGGGCGCGCGTCGCGAGCACGCCGGAGAGCAGCCTGATCGTCGTCCCGCTGTTGCCGCAGTCGAGCGGTTCAGGAGGCGCGACGAGCGCGCCGCCGCTGCCGGTCACCACCAGCGCGCCACCGTCCTCGCGCATCGCGACGCCGAGCGCGCGCAGCACGCGCTGCGTCGAGCGCACGTCGAGCCCGGCGGGAAGGTTGCGCAGCCGCGACGCGCCGCGCGCGAGCGCGGCCAGCAACAGCGCGCGGTGCGCGATCGACTTGTCGCCGGGGACGGTCAGCGGAGGGGTCGTCGCGGTCATTACTCTGGTTCGCCGTTTCGCCGAAAACGAACGAACCTCTCGCCGTGTCGGCGAGAGGCTCGCGTGCAGTGTGATGGGGAACTTGCTGCTTACGCGACGCCGAGCTCGACCGGCACGGGAACCGTGCAGCCGTAATACCGGTACGAATACGCGCGAGCGGACATGTGCGTCGAGTAAAGCAGACGGCCCGGCCGTTTGTCAACCGCGCAACCGCTTCCAGGAAGGCAAGCGAGCGTCCGCCGAGCGTTCGCCGCTTGCCGCCGGACTACGTGCGCGTCCCGCCGAACCCCGCGGCACGATGCCGACCGCGATTCTGCCGGAGCTGTTCGCCGATACCGTCGCGATCCGGCGCGACCTGCACGCGCAGCCCGAGCTCGCTTTTCAGGAGCACCGCACCGCGGGGATCGTCGCGGAGCGGCTGCGCGCGCTCGGCATCGAGACGCACACCGGGATCGGCGGAACCGGCGTCGTCGGGATCGTGCCGGGCGAGCATGACGGCCCGACGATCATGCTGCGCGCCGACATGGATGCGCTTCCGATCCCGGAAGAGAACGCCGTCCCGTACGTCTCGCAAAACGCCGGCGTGATGCACGCCTGCGGGCACGACGCGCACGTCGCGATGCTGCTCGGCGCGGCGCGGCTGCTGCGGGAGAGCGCGAGCGAGATTCACGGCCGCGTCGCGCTCGTCTTTCAGCCGGCCGAAGAGGGCGGCGCCGGCGCGCAGCGGATGATCGAGGACGATCTCTTCGAGCGCTTCGGCATCGAGCGCGCGTACGGGCTGCACGTCGTGACGATTTTGCCGACCGGCGTGTTCGGGCTGCGTCCCGGCCCGCTGATGGCGGCGGTCGACTCGTTCGACCTCGTCGTCGAAGGACACGGGGGACACGGGGCGATGCCGCACCTCTCGGTCGATCCGGTCGTCGCCGCGGCCGAGGTGGTCGGCGCGCTGCAGCGCGTCGTCAGCCGCGAGATCGATCCGATCGAACCGGCGGTCGTGACGGTCGGCGCGATCAACGGCGGGACGACCTACAACGTGATCCCGCCGCGCGTCGCGCTCAAAGGGACGATCCGCACGATGTCGGCCGCGACCCGCGACACGATGGAAGAGCGGATCCGCCGCATCGCGGAGCACATCTGCGCGTCGGCGAAGGCGAGCTGCTCGCTCACGCTGCACCCGTCGTATCCGGTGACGGAGAACGATCCGCGCGAGGCGGCGTTCGTGCGCGAGACGCTCGCGGCGGAGTTCGGCGCGCAGCGCGTCCTGGAGATCCCGCCGGTGATGGGCAGCGAGGACTTCTCGTACTACGCGCAGCGCGTTCCGGCGTGCTTCTACTTCCTCGGCGCGGGCAGCGAGGCGCACCGTTTCCCGAACCACCATCCGGCCTTCGACATCGACGAGAACGCGATGGCCGCCGGGATCGCCGCGCACGTCGTCATCGCGCTGGCGGCGACGCGCGCGGCCACATAACCAGCGTTACTTCGTCTGGGCGAGGTCGAGGACGAGGATCGCGCGCCGGTCCGTCTCCGAGAGGCGCTTCAGCTCGGCGACCGCCGCGCCGACCGGGCTCTTCTCGTCGAGCATCTCGCTGACGGTGTAGCCGAACTGCTGTTTCGCCTGCTGGTCGATCGGGCCGCGCAGCGCGCCCGGAACCGCCGAATAGTTTTCAATCAATGCGAACATCGGCCCGGCCTCTTCGCGCAGGCGCTTCGGGTCGACGGCGATCAGATAGACGTGCCGCGCGCCGTCGGTCGAGTCGAACGACGTGCTCACGCCGCCGCTGGAGTTTCGGCCGTTCAGCGTCGGATCCGGCGTGTCGAGGCGTTCGGCGATCATCAAGCCGCGCGGCGGCGCTTTCTCGAGCCCGATCACCCAGCCGTCGAGCTGCCGGATCGAAGCGCTGCTCTCGGCGATCACTTCGTGGCCGTGGAAGTTGGGCGGCAAGCTGGCGCGCGGATCGCTCGCCTTGATCGCGGCGAAGATCTGCTTCGTGTTGACCGGCACGACGACCGTCACGCGGCTGCGCGGATAGAGCGGGAAGGTACTGGGGTTCTCGAGGTTTCCGCGCTGCGGCGCCGGCGTCGCGGCTTGCTGTCCGCCGCGCCCGCCTCAGGCGCACAGCAGGGCGCCCGCCACGAGCGCAGCGGCGAGGACCGTAGACGGCCGTATCCCGCGCATGAAGCGAGCATTCGGCCGAACGCGAAGGGCGCCCCTTGCGGAGCGCCCTTCGGCTGGTTCCGGATCAGCCGCGAGTCAGGCCGCGGTCGTGGTGGTCCCGACGGCGCTCTTCGCCAGCGAGGTGAGCCGTGCGAACGCGGCCGCGTCGTGCACGGCCAAGTCGGCCAGCGCCTTGCGGTTCACGACGACGCCGGACTTCTTGAGGCCGGCCATGAGCTTGGAGTACGTGAGCCCTTCGCGCCGGGCGGCGGCGTTGATGCGGGCGATCCAGAGCGAGCGGAAGTCGCGCTTGCGCACGCGGCGGTCGCGGAACGCGTACGCCAGCGAGTGCAGCAGCGCTTCGTTCGCGACGCGGTAGTTGCGGCGGCGCGCCGCGCGGAAGCCCTTGACGAGCTTCATCACCTTGCGGCGGTGCTTGATCTTGTTGAGACCGCGCTTGATACGAGCCATGTGTCAGTCTCCTACAATTAAAGCAAGTACGGGATCTGCGGCGCGAAGCGCTTGAGATCGCCCTTGAAGGTCGGCTGGTCCTTGCGGAACTTCCGCTTGCGCTTGCGCGACTTCTTGCTGAGGATATGACCGCAGCCGTCGAACTGGTGGCGGTGCGTGACCTTGCCGGTGGCGGTCACTTTCACGCGCTTCGCGGTGCTACGGTGCGTCTTGATCTTAGGCACTGGCTCCCCCGATGGTGGCTGCCGCGTCCGTGTCGCTTACGCCGTTGCCGCTCACGCGATCATCGTGATGATCGACGGTCGCGGCCTCGTGGTGCGCCGTGTCTTCCTTCAGGTGGACGAAACGCGGCGGACCGAGCGGGGTGGCTCGCGGAGCCAGGATGAGAAACATGTTCTTGCCTTCGAGCTTGGCGTCGCGCTCGACCGTCGCCACGTTCTCGAGGTCTTTGGCGATGCGGTCGAGCAGCCGTTTCCCGAACGCGGTGTACGTGATCTCGCGCCCGCGGAACATGATCGTGACCTTGACCTTGCCGCCGTCGAGAAGAAGGCGTTCGGCCATCTTCGCCTTGACCTCGTAGTCATGGACGTCGATCTTGGGGCGCAGCTTGACCTCGCGCAACTCCCAGTTGCGCTGCTTCTTGCGCGCCTCTTTGTCTTTCTTCGACTGCTCGTACTTGAGGCGACCGTAGTCGCCGATCCGGCAGACCGGAGGAGCCGCGGTGGGCGAGACCTCGATGAGGTCGAGCCCTCGGGTCCGGGCCATCTGGAGCGCCTCCTCGGTCGGCATGATGCCGAGCTGGCGGCCCTCGTCGTCGATGACGCGGACTTGGCGGATTCTGATCTGCTCGTTGACGCGAAGCGGTCTCGCTATGACAAACTCTCCGGAAAGAACACAAAAAAACGAAGACGCCGAAGCGGTCCCCGCCTTCGAGATGGAACCGGATCGCCCGCAGGCATCCGGTGAGGACCTTGCGGCCCTGCTTCGGCCCGCGGAGCGTACCACGTCCGCGGGGTGGCAGTCAAGGACGCTTCCCTGGGCGGACCTGTACCACACCAGGGTAAGCAGCCGGTAGCGGAGGCCGCTACGCCGCGGCTATGACTCGATCTTGCCTTGGATCACGTGCCTTAGTCCGAGCGCGGGCATCTCCAGCGTCATCGTTGCCGCGCACGACTCCGTCTCTCCGGATCGGCCGCTTTCGATCGCGGCGCGAACGGCTTTCTCGATCTCGCGCTGCGACGTCACGCCGACCTCTTTGAGAAATCGGCGAATCGTTGCGTTGAGCTTCTCTTCGTTCATCGCAAATCTATCTCTCCGCCGCCTCGAACGCGGCGCGGGCACGAGGTTTGTCCAGATAGATCGCCCAGCCGAGCGGAGTTCCTTCCCACAGCGTGTCGAGCGTGTCCGTCTGCGCCCCGCGCGCCAGCAGCAGCTCGACCATCGCCGGATCGTCGTTCGCCGCCGCTTGGTGCAGCGCCGTACTGTGCGCGTGCACCGGTAAGAACGCGCTGACGTCCGCGCCGCGGTCCAGCGCCAGCCGCGCGGCCTCGACGTTGCCGTTGATCACCGCCAAAGCGAACGCCGACTGCACCTCTTCCGAGCCCGCAATTCTCAGGAGCTCGCGCAGCGCGTCCAGCTCGCCGAGCGCAGCCGCGATCGGTGCGGTCATCGCAAATCCGTTCTCGATCAGCGCGCGCAGCGCATCGAGCTCGTGATACGCCGCCGTTCCGTCGATCGTCTCGGGCGTCACGCGGGCCCCGGCGGCGATCAGCTCGCCGATGAGCGGGCGCTGCACGCCGTCCTTGCGCGCCGCTTCGCTCGTCATCGTCAACCCGAGCGCGTAGTCGAGGTCGTCCTGCTCGACGCCCCGGTCGATCATGGTCCTCGCAACGTCGGCAATGTTCGGCGGCAAATGCTCGACGCGCGTCGGATTGTTTGCGATGAACCAAAACAGCTTCGGATCGAGAAAGTACTGGAAGCGCTTCACGCGCCGGTAGACCTCGGGCTCGCGAATTCGTTCGCGCAGCAAGCGCGGTTCGGCATCGATCAGCCGGCCGAGCATCACCGTGTCGCCGGCATGAATCGCGGCGACCGCGGCCCGGAAAGACGGGTCCGCGATGCGGCTGCGGTCGAGCAGCGCGATGATCGCAGCGCGTTCTCGCGGGCGCGCGCGCTGCGCGACCTCGAGCGCGGTGCGGCCCTTACGGTCGGGCTGCCACTCCAGCGCGCCGCCTTCGAGCAACGCCTCGACGAGCGCCGCCGGCCCGTGACGCGCCGCGAGGTGCAGCGGCGTCTCGCGCCCGTCGCCGAGCCGGGGGTTCGCGCCGTTCGCCAGTAGCGCGCGGACCGCATCGACGTCGCCCGCGCGCACCGGCGCGAACAACGGCGGAACGGGCTCGCCGCGCACGCCGTCGACGTGGCGCATGAGATCTGCCCACGTGCGAAAGCCGTAGTCGCTCGCGAGCGCATGCTGCGCGGCGGCGAGCTTAAGCGAACGGTCGCGCGCGAGGCGTTTTGCCGCTTTGCGCAGGTGCTCGCGCGAAGGCCGCGCGGGAAGGTTCGGCATGGTGCGTCCTCTCCTGTGAACGCCCGGTGTCCGCAAAACGGGCAGGAAAGGTCGAACCGAGTCTGGCGAGGATGCCGGCGGGCTGAGTCCTTTCCGCGGACAGGTGGCCGCCGTGCCGGCCGCCGTCCTCGTTCCATTTTCCGCGCGCGATCCCTCGATTCAGGACGACGGAAAGCGCCGGTTCGGCCGCGCCGGAAATTCCGGCCGCGAGGGTGCTTTCGCGAGCGCTTCCGCCATCAGGCGCAGCGCCGTGTCGAGCTGCGGGTCGACGCCGCGTACCGTGTCTTGCGGGGCGACGTCGACTTCGTGTGTCGGGTCGGTACCGTAGTTTTCCACGCCCCAGCCGGCGTCGACGAACCAGAACGAAAACTCCGGCTGCGTCGTCTCGGTGCCGTCGACCAGGCGGTGGCGCGGGTTGATCCCGACCACGCCGCCCCAGGTGCGCATCCCGACCAGCGGGCCGAGCCCGTACAATTTGAAGCAGTGGCTGAAGATGTCGCCGTCGCTGCCGGCGAACTGGTTCGTCAGCGCGACGACCGGGCCGGCGACCGACTCTTCGGGATATGGGAACGGCGGCGTCCAGCGCGAGACGTCGTAGCCCACGCGCTTGCGCGCGAGCTTCTCGAGCAGCAGCGCACTGACGTGGCCGCCGCGGTTGTATCGCACGTCGACGATCAAGCCGTCGCGGTCGAACTCCGTCAAATAGCCGCGGTGGAACTCGGCGAACCCCCACGGCCCCATGTCTGGAACGTGCACGTACCCGACGCGTCCGCCGGTGCGCGCGTGCACCTGCGCGCGGTTCGCCTCGACCCACGCGCGGTAGCGCAGCATCCGCTCGTCCTTCAGCGTGCGAACGAGAACGCGCCGCGGCGTGCCCTCGCCCTGTCCTGAGCTCGTCGAAGGACGCACGACCGAGAGCACCACGTCTTTGCCGGCTTGGTTGACGAGCAGCGCGCCCGGACCGTTCCGCGCGTCGAGCGGGCGGCCGCCGACCGCGACGATCAGATCGCCTTCCTTCACGTTGACCCCGGGCTCGGCCAGCGGCGAGTCGGCTTCGCGGTTCCACGCGTCGCCGCGCAAGATGCGGGCGACGCGGTACGCCTTCGCCGATTCGTCCCACGCCAGATCCGCACCGACAAAACCGCGTTTGTACTGCGGCGGAAGCGGCTTGTCGCCGCCGAATTCGTAGGCGTGCGAGGTGCCGAGCTCGCCCTGCATCTCCCAGATGACGTCGGAGAGCTCGTTGCGCGTGCGCACGCGCTCGAGCAGCGCCTCGTAGCGCGGCAACACGGCGTTCCAGTCGATGCCCGACATCTCCGGATCCCAGAAGTTCTCGCGCTGCAGCCGCCACGCTTCGCGCAGCATCTGCCGCCACTCGGCGCGCGGCTCGACCAGCACGCTGATGCGACCCAGATCGAGCCAGCCGGTGCGCCGGCCGGTCTCCTGCGGCGGCTTCTCTTCCTCGCCCTCCTCGGGGAGATCGTCGGTCGCGTCGAGCGCGCGCAGCTTGCCGTGCGACGAGTACACCAGCGTGCGGCCGTCGCCGCCCATCGTGAAGTCCTCGATCTCGAAGGCCAGCACGGCGCTGCGCTGTTCCTCGAAGTCGTACGCCTGCAGCTCGCCGTCCGACTCCTCGCGCTCGCGCTCGTTGGGACGAATCCCGCGCACCGGAAAGCGCGAGAAGATCGCGCGGCCCTTCGCTGCGGCGATCCGGTCGTACGCGCCTTCGTCGACCGGAAACGCCAGCATCCGCTGCGGCAAGCCCTCCGCTTCGACGACGACCTCGACCTTCGGCTTGTTCTCGTCGTCGTCATCGTCGTCGTCGCGGTGCTTGTGCAGCGGCGCCGGCTTCGGCACGAACGGGTTCGGCTCAGCCTCGCGCAGCGTGAGCAGATACGGCCGCCACGCCTCGGGGAAGCTCAGCTCGAACTGCAGCGCGTCGTAGACCGGGTGGAAGTCGCGCGAGGAGATGAAGTACAAGTACCGCCCTTCCGGATCCCAGGCCGGCGAGCGGTCTTCGCGCAGCGCGCTCGTCGCATCGACGATCCGCCGCGTCTCGCAGTCGGCCAGCCGAACGATCGTCGTGTGCGCCTTCGGCGACCACGTGTACGCGAGCCAGCGGCCGTCGGGCGAGAACGCGAGGTCGTCGATCCGCTCGCCGACGCTGCGGTCGAGCAGCTGCGGCTCGCCGCCGATCTCGAGCAGCCACAGCTCGTTGCGGTTGTTCGCGTACGCGAGCCGCTCACCGGCCGGCGAGGCGGCGAGCTGGTGCATGATCCCGGTGTCCGCGCCGGTGACGTAGCGCGGCGGCGCGCTCTGGTCGACCGGCGCGACGACGATGCGCTCGTAGCCGCCGACGTCGTCGACGTACGCGACCCGTTTGTCGTCGTGCAGAAACGTCAGCAACCGCCGCCGCACGCCGGCGCCGTCGGCCTGCACTTCGGTGTCATCCTGACCCTTCGACAAGCTCGGAGGAAGGGCGATCCCGTGCTCGGTGACCGCTTCTTCCCACAGCGGCATCGTGTAGGCGCGGCCGCGCGAGACGAGCGCTAGCGCGGTACCGTCGTGCGAGGGTCGCCAGGTCTCCAGCAGGTCGGCCGCGTCGACGAACCGGCGTGCCGTTTCCGGCGCGTTCGAGGGCATCTCGACCGGGACGCGCCGCACGCTGCCGTCCCGCGCGTCGAACAGCACCAGCTCGCCGCCGCACGCATAGACCACGCGCTTGCCGTCGCTCGCCGGAAAGCGCGCGTAGTAGTCGCGCTCGCCGGTGTGGCGTTGCAAGTCGCTGCCGTCGGGCAAGACCGAATACAGGTTGCCGATCCCGTCGTGGTCGGAGAGGAAGAGCACGCGCTCGCCGAGCCACAGCGGCCACACCAAGTTGCCGTCGAGCTCACGGCAGATGCGCGCGTACTCGCCGGTGCCGTGCGCGTCGACCCACACGTGACCGGCGGTTCCGCCGCGGTACCGCTTCCAGCGCGCCGGATCGATCGCGTTGCGGCCGAGCAGCGTCGCGCCGTTCGCGGCGACGTCGAGCGTCATCGCGTGCCCGATCCCCAGGTCGACCGGTTCGCCGCCGGACGCCTCGATGCGAAATGCGAGCGTCTCCTTGACGAACGGCGAGCCGGCGTCGGTGGTGAAGTACACGTAGCGCCCGTCGCGCGACCAGCCGCACGCGTGCAGCACCTCGCTGCCGAGATGCGTGAGCAGCCGCGGAACGCCGCCCTCGGCCGGCATCACGTACAGTTCCGGGTTTCCTTCGTCGCGGCCGACGAACGCCAGCAGCTTGCCGTCGGGCGAGAGGCGCGGCAGCGTGCACTCGCCTTCGGTCGTGGTCAGCCGCCGCGCGATCCCGCCTTCCGTGCCGACCGTCCACAGGTCGTCCTCGCACGCGAAGACGATCCGCTCGCCGGCGATGGTCGGGGTGCGGACGTAGCCACAGGAAGTCACCCGCGACGGGTACGCGGACGGGGTGAAGGAGTCCCTGGTGCCCGGCAGGGGCTTCCTTTAAACCGTTTGGCTGCTGTTCTGCGCGGGGTACGACTGAGCCCGGAGTGATGGAACAAGATGAACGCACCGTCAAAGAGCTTCTCGAGGACGTCCGCGCGCGGGTCGGCCGTCGTACGTTCATTCAGGACGTGACCGAGCCGTTGACGGGGCGCATCGACCAGCGCAAGATCGCGGCGAAGTTCAACAACCTCGAGCACGCCGTCGACGAGCTGGCTGACGCCGTTGAGCGCGTCGCCGAACAGAAGTCGGCCTAACGGGAACCGCGCCGCGGCGGCGTGAACGCCGGGCGCGATGAGCTCTCCGGCCGCGCACAGCGAGCTGCTGGACGCGTTTCGCGCCGGCGATCCGCGCGCGCTCGCGCGTGCGATCTCGCGCTGCGAATCGGGCCGCGGCGCGGAGCTGATCCGCGCGCTCTACCCGCTGACCGGGCGCGCGCTGACGGTCGGCCTGACCGGACCGCCCGGCGTCGGCAAGTCGACGCTCACCTCGGCGCTCGTCGCGCACCTGCGCAGGCAAGAAAAGACGGTCGGCGTGATCTCGGTCGATCCGAGCTCGCCGTTCTCGCACGGCGCGCTGCTCGGCGACCGCATCCGGCTCGCCGAGCACTTCGTCGATCCCGACGTCTTCATTCGCTCGATGGCCTCGCGCGGGCATCTCGGCGGGCTCGCCGGCGCGACCGCCGACGCGGTCTCGCTGATGGATGCCTTCGGCAAGGACGTCGTGCTGATCGAGACGGTCGGCGTCGGCCAGTCGGAGATCGAGATCGCCGAGGTCGCCGACACGACGCTGGTCGCGCTGCAGCCGGGCAGCGGCGACTCGGTGCAAGTATTGAAAGCCGGCGTCCTCGAGATCGCCGACGTGTTCGTGGTGAACAAGAGCGATCACCCGATGGCGCTGCAACTACAAAGAGAGATCCGCTCGATGATGGAGATGCTCCGCTTCGAGGGCTGGGTTCCGGTGCTCGTCAGCACGCAGGCGGTCGAAGGCAAAGGGATCGACAAGCTGTGGGACGCGGTCGTGAAGCACGCGGCGTGGTTGCGCGAGAGCGGCGCGCTGCGCGCGAAGCGCCGCGCGGCGTTCGCACACCGCGTCCGCCAGCTCGCGCTCGGCACGCTCGAAGGCCGCATCGAAACGGCGATCGAGGAGTTGAGCGACGAGCTCGACCCGTACGCCGCCGCGCAGGACGTTCTGCAGCGCTTCGGCGTGCGCGACGGCGTCCACCCGCACGCCCACGCGCGCGCGCCCGGCGAGGTCCGCGCGCACGTAAAAGGACTGTAGCGCTGCGCGTCAGAGCGCGCAGGCCGCCGCCCCGGCCGCGCGCGCAGGCCGCATGCCGAGCGGGAAGGTCGCGCGCAGGGTGAGCGCGGCCGGCGGGCCGAGGCGGTCGATGCTCGAGAGGTAGATGCGGTCGGTGAGATTTTCCGCCGAAAGAGTCAGCGTGCCGCCGGCGCCGAGCGGCGCCGCGACGCGCGCGCCGATGAGCAGCACCCGGTTCAGCAGCTGCGTGTTGAGGTCGTCGGCGTAGGCCGTGCCGATGAACGACGCGTCGACGCCGTAGCGCACCGGACCGGCTTGCGCGTCGAGGCCGAGCGTCGCCTCGCGGTCGGGGACGTACGGCAAACGCTTTCCGAGCGTTGCGCGCGGTCCGGCCAGCACGCGCGCGTACTGCGTCTGGCCGCTCAACCGCGCGCGCGTGCAGCGCCCGAGCGCCGCGGTGTACGTCGCGAGCGCGCCGTCGGTGCGCGTGCGCGCGACGTTCGCGCGCTGCTGCAGCGTGGGCGTGATCGTCACGAAGCCGATCGCGTCGTTCACGACGGTGCGGGTGAGGTCGAACGCCAGCCGCGAGTGGCCGCCGAGCAGATCGATCCCGGCGCCGTCGGTGCGCGCCCGCTCGGGGATGAGCCCCGGGTTCGGCGCGAACTGCGTCGCGCCGATTTGAAAGCCGCGGACCAGCTCGTTCAGGAACGGCGCGCGGAAGCCGCCGCCGCTGCTCGCGCGCAGCGTCAGCGCAGGCGAAAGATCGTAGCGCAGCGCCGCGCGCGGGGAAACCGCCGCGTCGTCTCGCGCCTTCGCGTTGACGACCGTCGTCTTGCCGCCGCTCACGGTCACCAGCCGGCCGGCGGAGAACGTCACGTCGTCGTAGCGCGCGCCGGCGAGCGCTTCGAACCGCCCGAACCGCGCGTCGGCCTGCACCGCGAATCCGGCCAGGGTTTGGCTTCCGCTGCCCAGGCTCTGCAGCGCGCCGTTGCCGCCGCGCTGGTCGCTGATGCCGTGCACGCCGCGCACGTCCGCGCGCAGGTCGACGATCAGATGCGGCGCGCGCGCGGTCCAGCTCCCGAAGACGCCGTCTTCCCACGCCGGCACGTGCTGCACGTAGCGCAGCGCGCCGGGCTTCTGCGGAAACTGGTCGGCGACGTTGAGCACGTTGGTCTGGCGCACGTACGCCGCGAGCGAGCTCCCCGTGCGCTCGCCGGCGAGGCTGTAGCGCAGCGCGCCTTGCTGCAGCGTGCGGCCGAAGTCGTAGTTCGGACGGCCTTGGTCTTGCGCGTCGGTCGCGAACAGCCCGGACGCTTCGATGCTCGCTGCGCCGCCGGTGGTGCGCACGCGAAACTGCGTCGCGTCGCTCTGGCTGCGCGCGGGACGATCGACGCTGCTGCGCATTCCGTCGGGCGCGATCCGGTACGACGACCACGCCGACGACGACCACAGCGACGCCGCGACGCGCTCGCTCAGCGGCGCGCGAAAGAACAGCGACTCGTCGCTGCGCGCCAGCCCGCCCGCGCCGGCGCTCAGCGCGCCGTCGCCGGGAAACCGCGCGTCACTTTGCGGCGCACGTGTCTGCAGGTCGAGGACGCCGCCGACCGCGCCGGAGCCGTAGAGCGCCGACCCCGCGCCGCGCAGCAATTCCGCGCGCACGAGGTTGTCGGGCGGATACGCGGCCCAGTCGACCTGTCCGCCGAACGCGTCCTGTGCCGGCAGCCCGTCGACGAGCACCGCGCCGCGGTCGTTTCCCGCGCCGGCGAACGAGACGCGGAGCTGGCCGTAGTTGGTGAACGCGCTGTTGCTGCGCCCGCGGTCGAAGCCGGGCAGATCGCGCAGCAGCGCGTCGCTGGTCGCGGCCGGCGTGTCGCGCAGCGCTTGTGCGTCGAGCACCGAGGCCGCCAGCGGCAGCCGGTGCAGCGAGCTTTGCGAGCCGGTCGCGACGCGCACCGCGCCGATCACCGCCGGAACGCGGTGCAGCACAACGCGCACCGGTGCGCCGCCGAGCACGACCGACGCGCGCGCGAACTCCGGCGCTTCGACCGTCGCCGACGTCGCGACGAAGCCCGGGCGCGGCGACGCTTCGCCGGCGCGGCCGGTCGTCTCGACGTCGGTGCTGCGATTCGCCGCCACGAAGCGAACCGTCGCGCCGGCGACCGGCGCGCCGTCGTCGTCGACCACCGTCAGCACCGGCAGGGCGGCGAACGCGAAGACGGCGGCGATCAGGATCGCGAGCATCGCCTCGAACCGGTGCGACGGATCGCAGCGGCGGTCCTACGCGGACGACCGGCGCGCGCGCACTCGTGCGCAGCGCCGCGAGGCCTCCGCGCCGCAAGCGCGAACCGCCGCAGTCGATGGCGGAAACGCAGCGCGTCGGAGTCGTCGGCGTCGGACGGATGGGCGCGAACATGGCGCGCCGGCTGCGCGAGGTGGGATATCCCGTCGCGGCCGTCTACGACGTGCGCGCCGACGCGGCGCGTGCGCTCGCGGCGGAGCTCGGCGCCGAGGCGGCGGCGAGCCTCGCGCGCGTCGCCGAGCTGAGCGACGCGATCCTCACCGTGGTGACCGACGACGCCGCGATGCGCGCGATCTACGCGACCGCCGGCGACTCGCTGCTGACGAACGCGCGCGGGAAGATCTTCGTGAACTGCGCGACGATCACGCCGCACGTGCACGTCGACGTGCAGCGCCTGGCCGAAGCCGCCGGTGCGGCGAGCGTCGAAGCGTGTCTGGCCAGCTCGATCCCGCAAGCGCGCGACGGCACGCTGTACATGATGGTCGCCGGGCGGCGCGAGGCGTTCGAGCGCGCCGAGCCGATGCTGCGGCAGATGAGCAAGAAGCTGCGCTACGTCGGCGAGGCCGGCCAGGCGGCGAAGGTCAAAGCGCTCGTGAACATGGTGATGAACGTCAACACCGCCGGGCTCGCCGAAGGGCTCGGTCTGGGCGAAGCGCTCGGCCTCGATCTGACGATGCTGCGCGAGGTGTTCGCCGAGACCGGCGCCGCTTCGCGCGTCCTCGAGACCGACGGGCTCGACATGCAGAACCGCGAGCACGACGTCTACTTCTCGGCGGCGCACGCGGCGAAGGACTCGCACATCGCGACCGCGCTCGCGCGCGAGCAGAACCTTCACCTGCCGCTCGCCGAAGCGACGGCGCGGCAGTTCGACGTGATGATCGAGCGCGGGTTGGGCGAGCTCGACAAGTCCGGCGTCGCGGAGCTCACCTTCCCTTCGCGCCGCGCGCAGCGATGAACGAGCGCCGGGTTCGCTTGAGCGACGGCGCGGAGACCACCGTGCAGCAATGGGGTTCGCGCGGCCCGCTCGTCGTCGGCGTGCACGGTCTGGGCTCGTCGCGGCGGGGCTGGGCGCGCATCGGCGAACGGCTCGCCGAGCGCTGCCGGGTCGTCGCGTACGACCAGCGCGGCCACGGCGACAGCAGCGCGAAAACGCCGATGACGCTGGCGCGCAGCGTCGAGGATCTCGCGAACGTCGTCGCTGCACTGAGCGAGCCGGTCGATGCGCTGATCGGGCACTCGTGGGGCGGCACGGTGGTGATCGCCGGCGGGCGCGAGCTGCCGGTGGAGCGCGTCGCGGCGATCGATCCGATGCTGTGGGTGGAGCCGGGCGTGTGGAGCGCCAGCGTGCTGCCCGAGTACCGCACGCTGTTCGCGCAGTCGCTCGAGGAGCGCGAAGCGTCGATCCGCCGCTCGTACGCGAACTTTCCGGAGGTCGAGCTGGAGTCGAAGCTGCACGCGACGCGGCGCTTGACGCTGGAGCCGGTCGCGGCGCTGGGCAGCGAGAACGCGATCGACGAAGGCCGCTGGGACTGGCGCGTGCGCGTGCACGACTATCCGAAGCCGCTGCTGCTCGCCCTCGCCGATCCGAAGCGCAGCGTCGTCTCGCCGGCGGAGCGTGACGAGTTTCGCGCGCGCGGCGGCCCGCGCGTGCGCGTCGAGGTGTTCGAGGGCGCCAGCCACTCGCTGCAGCGCGACGCGTTCGACCGCTTCATCCCGGTGCTGGAGCGCTTTCTCTCGGGCGAGAAGGCGTGAAGCGGGCTTTCCCGGCAAGGCTAGCGTACTCCGAGGTCGTGGAGACCGGACACGGAGGCGACTTGCGGGAGCGGCTGGTCCGGCTCGCGGGCGGTCTCGCGCGCATCGCCGAGCTGTCGAACGCCGCCGGGGCGACGCCGCAGCCGGCGAGCGTCGTCCGCGCGCTCCTCGACGCCGTCGCCGACGCGACCGGGGGGAGCGCGACGCTCCTGCGCCGCGCCGCGGACGGCAGCTACGCCGTCGTCACCGCGCTGGACGCCCGCCCGCCGCACGGCGGCCGCACCGCCGCCGCGCAGCCGCCGTTCCGGTTCGCCGACGCGCCCTCGGACGAGCTGGCGCTCCCGCTTCCCGGGCACGGCGCGCAGCCGGAGCTCGTCGTCGCGGTGCGCTGCGGCGAGCGGCGGCCCGACCCGACCGACCGCGCCGCGCTGGAGCTGGTCGCGGCGGCGTTCGCGCTCGCCGCGCGCAGCGTCGTCCTCTACGGCGAAGGCGAACGCCGGCGGGTCGAGCTGCTCGACGCGCGCGCGACGCAGGCCGAGCTCGTCGCGCGGCTGGCGCGCGACGTCCGCGGGCCGGTGACGAGCATCGTCGGCTTCGCCCGGCTGCTCGAGGAAGACGAACGCTTCCCGGCCGACGCCCGCGAGGCGCTGGCGATGATTCGCGGCAACGGCGAGCGGGTCGCCGAGCTCGCCGCCGACGTCGACCTGCTCTCCCGGATCGAGCTGGCCGCGGTCGAGCCGCAGTGGCGGCCGGTCGACCTGGCCGCGCTCGCGACGGCGGCCGGCGCGGCGGTCGAGCGCGCGACGAACGCGCGCATCATCGCCGACCCCGACCTGCTCGGCTCGGCGCTGAACCGGCTGGTCGAAGAAGGAAGCCGGCCCGCTTCGCCGGTGCGGGTCCGCATCGAAGATCTCGAGGAGGCGGTCGCGGTCGAGCTGGCCGGGACGGGCGCCTCGCCGGCCGGCGACCCGGCGGCGCGCTCGATCGGCGGGCGGCTGGCGGCGCGGATCGTCGAGCGCCACGGCGGGACGTTCCGCAGCGGCGTCGTCGGCGCCGCCTGGTGGATCAGGCTGACGCTGCCGAACGACCCGCGCCGCGCGCAGCGGCGGCTGCGCACGATGCTGGTCGGCTCGCGCGAGTCCGGCGACGAGGTCGCCGAGCAGCTCCGCGGGCTGGGCTTCGCGGTGCAGCTCGCCGGCGACGCCTCGGAGGTGCGCGCCGCGCTGGCGACCTCGGCGGTCGACGTGATCCTCGTCCCGACGGTCCTCTCCGCCTGGGCCGGGATCGACCGGCTCTCCGCGGAGCTGCGGCGTCGCGCCGGGCTGGTCGCGATCGGCGGCGGCGAGGCCGGCGCGGTGAACGGCTGGGACGCCGCGGTCGCCGCACCGAGCGCGCCGGCCGACCTGCGTGCGGCGGTCTACGCGGCCGCGGCCAAGGCCCGGCTGCGGCGCGCCGCCGAGGCGTGAGCGTCGGGAAGATCGTGGGAAGAGGCCGAATCTGACCGTTCGACCGCGAAGGGACCGTCTGTGGCCAAGTTGATCGATCGCGCGTCGGGGCTCGGGCCCGACGTGACCCCGGAGTACCGCGAGCTCGTCGAGCGCTGGGAGGCGAAAGCCGAGCGGACCGCGCCCCGTGCCGGCAAGGGCTCGGGCGCGGTCGACCGCACCATCTCCGACGTCCCGCTCAAGGCGCTCTACGGCCCGGCCGACGTCGCCGGGCTCGACTTGGCGCGCGATCTCGGCGTTCCGGGCGAGTACCCGTACACTCGCGGGATCCATCCGACGATGTACCGCTCGCGGCTGTGGACGATGCGCCAGTTCGCCGGCTTCGGGAACGCCAAGCAGACCAACGAGCGCTATCACTTCCTGCTCGAGCAAGGGCAGATGGGGCTCTCGGTCGCCTTCGACATGCCGACCCTGATGGGCTACGATTCCGATTCGCCCAAGTCGCTCGGCGAGGTCGGGAAATGCGGCGTCGCGATCGACAGCGTGCGCGACATGGAGACGCTGTTCGAGGGGATCGACCTGGGCGCGATCACCACGTCGATGACGATCAACGGGCCGGCGGCAATCGCGCTCGCGCAGTACGTCGTCACCGCCGAGAACAAGGGCATCCCGCGCGCGAAGCTCGGCGGCACGCTGCAGGCCGACATCCTCAAAGAGTACATCGCGCAGAAGGAGTGGATCTTCCCGCCGCGGCCGCACGTGCGGATCATCGTCGACATGATGGAGTTCTGCACCCGCGAGATGCCCAGGTGGAACACGATCTCGGTCTCGGGCTACCACATCCGCGAAGCGGGCTCGACCGCCGCGCAGGAGCTCGCGTTCACGCTCGCCGACGGCTTCGCGTACGTCGAAGCGGCGATGGCGCGCGGGATGAACGTCGACGACTTCGCGCCGCGGCTCTCGTTCTTCTTCAACTCGCACGTCGACTTCTTCGAAGAGATCGCGAAGTTCCGCGCCGCGCGGCGCATCTACGCGCGCCGCATGCGCGAAGTGTACGGCGCCAAGGACCCGCGCTCGTGGCAGCTGCGCTTCCACACCCAGACGGCGGGCTGCAGCGCCACCGCGCAGCAGCCCGAGAACAACATCGTGCGCGTCGCGTACGAGGCGCTCGCCGCAGCGCTCGGCGGGACGCAGTCGCTGCACACCAACTCGATGGACGAAGTCCTCGCGCTCCCGACCGAGAAGTCGGTCGAGATCGCGCTGCGCACTCAGCAGGTGCTGGCCTACGAGACGAACGTCACGAACGTGGTCGACCCGCTCGGCGGCGCGTACTTCGTCGAAGCGCTCACGACCGAGATCGAGCGCCAGGCGCTGGAGTACTTCGAGCGCATCGCCGAGTTCGGCGGGATGGTCGAAGCGGTCGAGGCCGGCTTCCCGCAGCGCGAGATCGCCGACGCGTCGTACCGCTACCAGCGCTCGATCGAGGCGGGCGAGCGGGTCATCGTCGGCGTCAACGCGTTCGAGAAGCCCGACGAAGAGCTGCCGCCGGACCTGCTGAAGATCGGGCCCGAGATCGAGCGCGGCCAAGCGCGCGCGGTGCAGGAAGTCCGCGCGAACCGCGACGGCGCGGCCGTCGAAGCGTCGCTCGCGGCGCTGAAGCGCGCGTGCGCGAGCGAGGCGAACGTCATGCCGTACCTCATCGACTGCGTCAAGGCGGTCGCCACCGAAGGCGAGATCGTCGAGGCGATGGTCGGCGTGTACGGCCGCTACACGGAGAACACGCAGTTCTAACATGACCACCGCGAAAGCACCGGCTCGCCCGCTGCGCGTGATCGTCGCGAAGGCCGGGCTCGACGGACACGACCGCGGCGCGAAGGTTATCGCGCGCGCGCTGCGCGACGCCGGGATGGAAGTGATCTACACCGGGCTGTTTCAGACGCCGGAGCAGATCGTGCAGACCGCGATCCAGGAAGACGCCGACGGGATCGGGCTCTCGATTCTGTCGGGGGCGCACATGACGCTCTTCCCGCTCGTCGTCGAGCAGCTCAAGGAGAAGGGCGCCGACGACATCGTGTTCTTCGGCGGCGGGACGATCCCGGCGGACGACGCCATGGAGCTCAAGCGGCTCGGCGTGCGCGAGATCTTCACGCCGGGCGCGCCGCTCGCGGAGATCATCACCTTCGTCGAGCGCGAGTGCGGCAAGCGCAGAGAGCTGGCCGGCTGAGGGCGTGAGCGCACGCGCGGTCGTTCTCGCCGCGGGCAAGGGAACGCGCATGAAGTCGGCGCAGCCGAAGGTGCTGCACGAGTTGTGCGGCCGGCCGATGCTGTGGTGGGTGCTCGAAGCGCTGCGCGCGGCCGGCGCCGACGAGATCGTCGTCGTGACCAGCCCGGAGCTGGAGCCGCGGCTCGAAGGATTCGGCGTGCGCACGGTGGTGCAGTCCGAACAGCTCGGCACCGGCCACGCGGTGAAGGTCGCCTTGGAGGCGCTTGAGCCGCGCGACGGGTGCATCGTCGTCGCGTACGGCGACATGCCGCTGGTCGACCGCACGATCTTCGAGGACGTGCAAGCCGCGGTCGACCCGGACGCCGGGACCGCGCTGGCGCTCGTGACCGCGAAGATGCCGCTCCCGTCGGCGTTCGGGCGCGTCGTGCGCGGCGGTCCTTCGACAAGCGCAGGATCGGTCGAGCGGATCGTCGAGGCGAAGGACTGCACGCCGGAGCAGCTCGCGCTCGACGAGATGAACGCGGGGATCTACGCGTACGACGAAACCGCGTTGCGGCGGGCGATCGTGCAGGTCGGCAACGACAACGCGCAGCGCGAGTACTACCTGACCGACACGGTCGAGCTGCTGATCGCCTCGGGCCACCGCGTTGCGCCGGTCCCGGTCGCCGACTACCGCAGCGTTCTCGGCGTGAACGACCGCGTCGAGCTGGCCGCCGCGCGCGAGATCGTGAACCGCCGGCTGTGCGAGGAGCACATGCGCGCCGGCGTGACGATCGTCGACCCGGCGACGACGTACTTGGAGCCGGGGCTGACGCTGGCCACCGACGTGGTGATCCACCCGAACACGATGCTCTGCGGCGAGACGCGAATCGGCGAAGGGACGAGCATCGGGCCCAACACGCGCATCGCGGGCTCCTCGGTCGGCGCGCGCTGCACGATCCACGACAGCGTCGTCGCGGCGAGCGAGATCGCCGACGACGTCCACGTCGGACCGTTCGCCCACCTGCGCGGCGGAACGGTCCTCGGCCGCAACGTCCACGTCGGCAACTTCGTCGAGACGAAGAAGGCGCGGCTGGCCGAGGACGTCAAGGCGGGGCACCTGACGTATCTCGGCGACGTGACGGTCGGCCCGCGCACGAACGTCGGCGCCGGCACGATCACCTGCAACTTCGACGGCGAGCGCAAGCACGAAACCCACATCGGCGCCGACGCCTTCATCGGCACGAACACCTCGCTCGTCGCCCCGATCACCCTCGGCGACGGCGCGACCACCGGCGCCGGAACGGTCGCGATCCGCGACATCGAGCCGGGCGACAAGGTCGTCGGCAACCCCGCGCGCTCAATCGCGAAAAAGCCAGCCGGCGCTTAGCGCGCGGCGAGTTTGCGCGCGACGGTCACGTCGAGCAGCGGAACGGTGGCGTACTGCTCGGCGATCCGGCGACAGCGTTCGATCGCCAGTCCGGTGCGCTCTAGCGCGGCCGCGAGATCGCGTTGCGCATACCGTTTCACCGGGAGCCGTACCTCACCGCTCTCCGTCGGGATGGTCGCGCGTTCGTAGTAATGCTGGTCGGAGATGTCGGTGACGACGAGGGTGCCGCCGGGGCGCAGAACGCGCGCGAACTCGCCCGATGCTGCGTCGAGCGATGCACCGTGGCTGAGCACGCGCGTGCAAAGGACGGCGTCGAACGACGCATCCGCGAAGGGCATCACCACGATGTCGCCGCGCACTAGCTGTCCGGCGATCTCGGGATGCGCCGCGCGCGCCAAGCCGAGCTGCACATCGCTGATATCGATACCGACATAGTCCAAACCACGCACCCGCACAGGCGCCGCATAGCGGCCATAGCCGCAACCGGCGTCGAGCGCACGACCCTGCGTCGGCAGCTCCTCCAACACGACGTCCACTTCCAAGGTGTCCCACAGGCGGCTCCAGCGCCAATGCTGGTATGCGGATCCGGCCGCATCGTATGCGGCCTCCGTCGCGCCGGTCACGGCTTCTTGGGCCTCCGCAACTGCTGGACCGTGGCCGAGAGCTGGTCGATCCTAGACTGCAGCTTTGCTTCGTCGGCCTGCAGGCGACTCACGTCGTCGGGCTTTGCGGTGTCGTGCGCGGTGTGCGTGTTGATAAAGCCGGTGACCCATGGTTCAACTGCGGCGATGCCGATGAGGATGCCTAAAAACGCGGCCGGGATGCCGAGCACTTGCCACACCGTCGACGTCACTTGAGACTGCACGCGCTGCTCTACCTTTGCGATGTCGAGGAACGAGCTCGGCTGCGCCGCCGCCGACGCCGACAAATCCGCGTCATACTTGGCGTCGTCCGCGACCACGCGACGGCTCGTAGTTGCGGGGGCGACCTGATGGAACGTCAGCTTGCTGATGGCGACGCCGTGCTTAATCGACAGCGACTGATTGGAGAAGTTCACCAATTGGCAGCTCAGCGGGCCCTCGTATTCTGGCTCGATGAGACTCGCGTTCATCAAGCTGAGTCCTTGAAGTGACCAGCGATTGAGCTGCGTGTACATTCCCATGAGGTCCCTGGGAAACCTCACGCGCTCGACCGTCTTCAGAACGAGCGCTTGAGCCGGCGCGATTGTCCAGAACAGCGGGTTGTCGCCGCCGAGCACGATCTCTTTTCCGGTTTCCGGTGAGAACGCGCGGTCGGCGTGGATGTAGTATGCGCAATCGGTCAGCGACTTCGCGCAGAACGGCACGATGAGGCCGTGGTCGTTGCACCGGCGCTCGATCTCGGAATCATTCAGCACCATCTCGAATCGTTCTCCACGGGCGTCATGGTGGCGGTTTCCGTGGCCCCGCACGGATGAACCTGTTCGCGGCCGCCGAGCCTCGACGAGGGGGCGGGTGGTCCCCTTGCCCACTGAACCGTCGCCCGCCGCCACACCAGCACGCCCGGCAGTCCAGTCGATGTACTGCTGAACGACGGTGCCGTGCTGCGCGTTCGCGAGACCGGAAAGGGGCGCGCCGAGATCATTACGTGCTCGTCGCGCCGGTTACGGTCGGCGACGGCGCGGTCACCGCCGCGGGAGCCGTGGTCACGCGCGACGTACCCGCCGACGACACAGTCGCCCCGGCGTCCCCGCCAACTCGGTTGCGAAGAAGTCCGGCCGCTAGTCGTCGTCCGGAGCGAGGTGCGAAGGTGCGCGGTGCGCGGTAACGCCCGGCACGAGCGCAGCAGGGAAGGTGGCTCGATGGGCCGTCTTTTGTTGCTGCGATGGAGGAACGTCCGCGTGACTTCGTCGGCTACGGCACGCAGCCGCCCGATCCGAAGTGGCCCGGTGGCGCGCGGCTCGCCGTGCAGATCGTGATGAACTATAGAAGAGGGGCTCCGCGGCGTTCGCGTTCTCGCTGTACCGGCTGGCGCTGAGCGAACGGTGAGCATCGAGCATCCGCGCGACTTCGTCGGGTACGGCGCGGCGGCGAGCGGCCAGGGGGAGCCGTCGCCACCGCCGGGGTCGAACTGCTACGACTTCGGTGCGTCGGCGGTGAGGCTGTAGTAGCCGACCGCCAGCTGCGCCAACGACTGCACCGTGAAATCCATGAGCGTGTCGCTGAGCACCGGATCCCTGGTGAGCGTTCGCACGAACGAATGCTCCAGATTTGCAAGATTAGGACTTTCGATGTACGTGACCTTGAACGTGTTGCTGTTCTGTCCCGGCGTGACGGACACCCTGATGTCCTTATAGACGCCGGTCAGCTTCGAGGCGATCTTCGAGGCGAGATCCTGGGCGATGATTGCGCCGGTCACGACGAGCACGATCTTGAGGATGTCCTGAACCGACGCGAACGCCGACGTCTTCATTGTCGGTGGCGGAGTGCTCCATACGCCGTCCTGATAGAGGCGGGTCGCCGAAGGCGTCGTGGTGAGATCGATCTCGACCGAGTTTGACACGGCCTCGCTGAACATCGTGCTGGCCTCAACGTTCTGCTGGAACCAAACCATCACGAACTCCTTCGGGGTGAGGGTGTCGACGCCGATGACGACCTCATCCTCGGCCACGTAGATCGGCGTGGTGCTCTGTACGCCGTTCACACCCGTCGAGAGCTGCGAGACGCCGGGATGGATGGCGCCGAACTGGTTGTTCATCGTTATTCCGGTGCTCGGCCCCCCGGTCGATGGAGGGCCCAGAACGCCGGCGGCGTCCAGCGTGCTCTGCTGTCCCAGGCCGATGTTCACGGCATTCGTCGAGACGACCACGGTGACGTCGCTTTGGAACGTGTTCGTGCCGAAGAGCTGGTACGCCGGCGTCCACGAGAACATGTTGGTAGGGAGGTACTCACTCGCCGACTCCCAGACGACGTTGTACGTATCGTTGACCTTCTTTGCGAAGCACAGGTTGTACTGGCCAGCTTTCAGTGTTTCGAGATCATCCGGTGCGATCTGGATGGTTACGGATTTCCCGGTCGACGCCATTGGTTTCTGCTCATGAGCGAGCACTGAAGAAGACAATATGCTGCGGCGACAGTGCCACACCGCGTAACACCTATAGTGTTTCGCGGCACGCTCGTGTCGCGAAAACGTCGCCATCGTAGCACTCGCGCGCGCAGCGCGGCAACACGAGAACGAATCGATTGTTCCAACTCTTGACGAGAATTCTCAGCATTGCTTCGGGCGATGGCGGATCGATGAGCGCGAGAAGCCAAGCGCGTCGCAGATCGCTCGTTCTGAATAGCCTCGTTCGCGAAGGCGGTCGACCGCGATGCGCCGCATTGACGTGGTCGGGAGAAGGTCGCGCACCAGGCTGCGGGCGATGACGAGTCGGCGCTCCAGTTGCGCCACGTTCCGCCGCAGCGCTGATCTTGGCTCGCGGCGCAGTGTCTCCCCGTGCTAGCGCACTTCGCCAGCGATAAAGCGTGGCGATGCTGATTCCGAACCGGCGGCACGCGCCCGTGACCCCGATGCGGTGCGCAAGTGCCACTATTTCGCTCATTTCACCCCGAGAAAAGCGCGATCGTTTCAAGCGGCTCGGCCTCGCTAGAAGCTTCCGAGACACTTCATGGTGTGCGCCGTCGATCCGAACCTGCGCCGTTCTCGTTTTGGATGGACCGGCGATCTGTGGAGGAAACGCAGTCCCTCGGGCCGTCTTTCCTCCTGCATGGCCGAGCATCGTCGCGATTTTGTAGGGTATGGCGCGCGGGCGCCGGACCCGAAGTGGCCCGGTGGGGCGCGGCTCGCCGTGCAGATCGTGATGAACTACGAAGAAGGGTCGGAGTACGCGATCGGCGACGGCGACGGTACTTCGGAGACCTATCTGACCGAAGTGCCTGGTGCGACGCTGGGACCCGGGAAGCGCGATCTGATCGTCGAGTCGGTCTACGAGTACGGGAGCCGCGCCGGGTTCTGGCGGCTGATGCGGATGTTTCGCGAGCGCGAGATTCCGATCACCGTGTTCGGCGCTGCGCTCGCCCTTGAGCGCAATCCGGACGCGGCCGCGGCGATCCGCGAGGCCGGATACGAGGTCTGCTCGCACGGGTGGCGCTGGGTCGGTTTTCAGGATATGGATGAAGACGAAGAGCGCGAGCAGATGCGGCGCGCCGTCGCGTCGATCGAAAAGACGATCGGCACGCGGCCGTACGGGTGGTACTGCCGCTATGCGCCGTCGCTGAACACACGTCGGCTGGTCGTCGAGGAGGGCGGGTTTCTGTACGACTCCGATGCGTACAATGACGATCTGCCGTACTGGACGCGGGTCGGCAGGAAGCGGCACCTCGTGATCCCGTACACGCTCGACAACAACGACATGAAGTTCTCGGTCGCGCCGGGCTTCACGTCGGGCGAGGGATTCTTCCGCTACTTGAAGGATGCGTTCGACGTGCTCTACCACGAAGGGAAGACGGCGCCGAAGATGATGTCGATCGGGCTGCACACGCGGCTGGCCGGGCGCCCCGGACGCGCCGCCGCGCTGGCGCGGTTTCTGGATTATCTGAAGGAGCACAAGCGCGTGTGGATCTGCCGGCGCATCGATATCGCGCGGCACTGGATCGCGGCCCATCCCGCCGAGGAGTGGTTCGCCGCGCACCCCGCGGAGGGCTGATGCAGCCGGCGTACCGTCTGCCGAAAGCCGAGCTTCATCTCCACATCGAAGGAACGCTCGAGCCGGAGTTGATCTTTGCGCTCGCCGAGCGCAATAGGGTCGCGCTGCCGTACCGCTCGGTCGAGGAGCTGCGGCGCGCGTACGCGTTCACCGGCCTGCAGTCGTTTCTGAACTTGTACTACGCCGCGATGAGCGTGCTGCGGACGGAAGACGACTTCGCCGAGATGGCGCATGCGTACTTCGCGCGCGCTCGCGAGCAGGGCGTCGTCCACGCGGAGATCTTCTTCGACCCGCAGGCGCACACCGGGCGGGGCGTGACGTTCGAGACGGTGCTCGACGGGCTGTGGGGCGCAGTGCGTGAGAGCGAGCGGCGGCACGGGATTACCTCAAAGCTCATTATGTGCTTTCTGCGCGATCTGAGCGCCGACGCGGCGATGGCGACGCTGGAGCAGGCGCTGTCGTACGGCGAGCGTATCGTCGGCGTCGGGCTCGACTCCGCGGAGGTCGGCAACCCGCCCGCGAAGTTCGCGCGCGTGTTCGAGCGCGCGCTCGCCGAAGGCTGGAAGACCGTCGCGCACGCCGGGGAGGAAGGCCCGCCGGCGTACGTGTGGGAGGCGCTCGACGTGCTGAAAGTGTCGCGAGTCGACCACGGCGTGCGCAGCCTCGAAGACCCGGCGCTGGTCGCCCGGCTCCGCGACGAGCGGATCCCGCTCACCGTCTGCCCGCTTTCGAACGTGAAGCTGCGCGTCTTCGACACCTTGCGCGACCACAATCTCGGCAAGATGCTCGAGGCGGGACTCGTCGCGACGGTCAACTCCGACGACCCTGCATACTTCGGTGGCTACGTGGGCGACAACTATGCCGCCGTCGCCGAAGCACTTGAGCTTTCACCGACCGCGCTGACGACGGTGGCGCGCAATAGCTTCGAAGCTTCGTTCATCGACGAGCGCACGCGCACCGAGTACGTCGCGCGCCTCGACGCCGCGGGGGCCGACGCCACCTCCGCCGAGGCGAGCGGCGTGTGACGCTCCACGAGCGGCTGGCCGAACTCGCAGAGCTCGGCGCGACTGCCGAGGGGATCGATCGCGCGCTCTTCACCGCCCCCGAGCACGCGGCGCGCGTTCGCTTCACCGTCTGGGCGCGTGCGACCGGGTTGTACGTCGAACAGGACCGCGCCGGAAATCTCTTCGCACGGCTCGACGGCCGCGAGGACGGCGCACCGGTTCAGTGCGGCTCGCATCTGGACACCGTCAAGAACGGCGGCGCGTACGACGGCGCGTACGGCGTCGTCGGCGGGCTCGAAGCGCTGCGGCGCATCGCCGCAGCTGGCGAACGGCCGCGCCGGCCGCTCGAAGTCGTCGCGTGGGCGGGAGAAGAAGGGAGCCGTTTTCCGCTCGGGTGTTTGGGCAGCTCGGTGTACGCGGGGTTGACACCGTACGACGACGTGCTCGCGCTCAACGGCGACGACGGCGGGAGCTTCGGCACCGCGCTCCACGGCGCGAACGGATTGCTCGCCGGCGTGCCGGTGCGCGACGGTTTTCCGCCGCCTGCGGCGTATTTCGAGCTGCACATCGAGCAAGGTCCGGTGCTCGAGCGCGCCGGCGTCCGCCTCGGCGTCGTCACCGCGATCGCGGGACAACGGCGGCTCAGCGCCGTCGTCGAAGGCATTGCCGGGCACGCCGGAACGCTGCCGATGCACGACCGCGCCGACGCGCTGTGCGCGGCCAGCGAGCTGGTGTTGGCGGTCGAGCGCGCGGCGAACGAGATCGGCGAGTGTGTCGCGACGGTCGGGCGGCTGCTGGTCGCGCCGAACCAGACGAACATCGTCCCCGGCGACGTGCTCTTCCGCGTCGACGCGCGTGCGGTCGACGACGCGAAGGTGATCGCGCTCGAGCGCGCGCTGCGCGAGCGCGCCGCGCAGGTCGCCGACGCGCGCAAGGTCCGGATCGCGATCGAGACGCTGGAAGTGCGCGACGCCGTTCCGATGGACCCGCGGCTGCGCGGGCTGGTGCGCGCCGCGTGCGAGCGCCTCGAACCGCGCGCGCTCGACGTCCCGAGCGGCGCGGGGCACGACGCGATGTGCGTGGCCGCCGTCGCGCCCGCTGCGATGATCTTCGTCCCCAGCATCGGCGGCCGCAGCCACGTCGGCGACGAGCGCACCGCGCCGGCCGACCTCGACCTCGGCGTCGAAGCGCTCACTGCGGTGCTGCGGGCGGCGGCGAACGGCGGATAGGAAGCGCCCGCGGCGGCGGCGCATCGGAACGCTCATGGCTCGTCCCAAGTTCGCGCACGACGACCTTCAGGTTCCGGAGGAGCTGCTCGCAGCGCTGAAGCGCCGGCCGGGGCTGAAGGAAGCGTGGGATGGTTTCTCGCTCGCGCACCGCCGTGAATATGTGAGCTGGGTCGGCGAGGCGAAACGTCCCGAGACGCGCGCGGCGCGCGCGGAGAAAGCGGTCACGATGATCCTGGAGCGCAACAAGATCTGATGCTGTTCTTCATCTGCGGCTCGGCATTGCGGGGCCAGCCCGATCACGCCAACCTCGGCGCGGCGCGATTCGTGCGCGAGGCGAAGACGAAGCCACTCTACCGCCTGCACTCCGTCGAGGACAAGCACCCGGGGATCTACGAGGTTAGTGACGGCGGCGTCTCGATAACCGGCGAGGTCTACGAGCTCAGCGATCAGCAGCATCGTGACTTGCTCGCATCGGAACCGCCGAACTTGTACGAAGCACCGGTGCAGCTCGACGACGGCAGCAGCGTCAATGCGATGGTCTACCCGCGTGCGCTGATCGAGGAGCGCGGTTACAAGGACATCTCGCACCACGGCAGCTGGGCCGCATTCAAGGCGTCAACAAACGGCTGATGGACTTACTTCGGCGGTGACGAGCTGCCGCGATACGTCGAGTAACCCCAAGGCGAGAGCAGCAGCGGGACGTGATAGTGCCCTGCCGCGTCGGTGATGCGGAAGCGGATTGGGATCTCGTCGTAGAACGTCGCGACGTCCTCGAGCGCGAAGTAGTCCATCACCGCGAAGGCGAGCTCGTAGTCGCCCGGCTGCAGATCGGTCGCCAGCGGCGCGTCGGTGCGGCCCTCGGCGTTGGTGACGGCGACGTGCACCAGTTCGCGTTCGCCGTTTAGCTTGAAGAGCCCGACCGAGAGTCCGGCGGCCGGAACACCGCGCGCGAGGTCGAGGACATGCGTCGAAAGAGTCGCCATCAGATCTTCGCTCCGTTCGTGATCCAGGTTCCGAGCAGCGCGCGCTCGGCGTCGGTCATGTGGGTGACATTGCCGAGCGGCATCGCGTGCGTCGTGACGGCTTGGTCGTAGATGCGCTTGGCGTTCGCGGCCGCGTGCTGCGGCGTGTCGAGCAGCACGCCGGCCGGCGGCGCCGCAAAACCGGACTGCGTCGGCCGCGCCGCGTGGCAGACCGCGCAGCGGCGTTTGAGAATCGGCGCGACCTGCGCATACATGACGTTCTCCTTCTCGACCACCAGGGCGTTCTGAGACGGATGCGACGCGGCATTCCCGGCGAAGGCGGCGGCCGCGAGCACGCTCGCGGCTCCCGCCGGGAGCCAGAGGACGTATCGGTTCTTGTGCGTGAGGACGAAGAACCGGCGCACCAGCACGCCGGCCGCGCCGATCAGCGCGAGGACGAGCCAGCCGTTCGGCGCGCCGTACGTCATCGGATAATGGTTGCTGATCATGATGAACAGCGCCGGAAGCGTCAGGTACGTGTTGTGCACCGAGCGCGTCTTGCCCAGTAGCCCGGGGCGCGGATCCGGATCCTGTCCGGCGCGAATCTGCGCGAGCATCCTCTTCTGACCGGGGATGATGACGAACATCACGTTGGCGACCATGATGGTGCCGATGATCGCGCCGACGTGGATGTACGCCGCGCGGCCGCCGAACACGTGGAACAACCCCCAGTCGGCGAGCAGGAGGAACGCCGCCACCGCCGTCCACAGCACCGCCGGCCGCGCCGCGAAGATGCGGCACAGCGCGTCGTAGACGAGCCAGCCGACCACGAGGGACGCAATGCTGATCGCGATCGCCACGCCCGGCGTCAGATTGAGGACGCTCGGATCGATCAGAAACGTCGATGCGCCGGCCCAGTAGATCAGCGCGAGCATCGCGACGCCGGTGATCCACGTGGAGTACGCCTCCCACTTGAACCAGTGCAGATCGTGCGTGAGCGGTTCGCCGCGCGGCCCGGTCGGGTACTTGCGATTGTGGTAGAAGCCGCCGCCGTGCACCGCCCAAAGTTCGCCGGAGACCCCGCGCCGCGCGTCGTCCGCGCTCTCGGGCGCGTTCAAGCTGTCGTCGAGCCAGACGAAGTAGAACGACGCGCCGATCCACGAGATGCCGGCGACCAGGTGCGCCCAGCGCGCGATCAGGTTGAGCCAGTCGAGCAGGGTTTCGTTCATTCGCTCACCGCGTCTTCGAGCCGCAGCCACGCGATCTTCGCGATCTCGGCGAGCGCCGTCGCGATCTCCGCTTCGTGCTCGTTGCGCGCGCGGCGCTCCAGCTCGCTGAGGATCGAGGCGCGATCGTGCTCGCGCGCGCAGATCACGAACGGAAAGCCGAACCGCGCGCGGTAGACGGCGTTCGCCGCGTCGAAGCGCGCGATTTCCTCCGGCGTGAGCCGGTCGAGCCCCGCGGCGGCCTGCTCGCCGCGCGAAGCCGCCGTGAGGCGCCCCTCGCGCGCGACCCGCCCGGCCAGGTCGGGATGCGCCGCGATCAGCGCGAGCTTGCGCGCGTGCGGCGCGCGCGCAAGGACGTCGGCCATCGCCGCGTGGAGCGCGTCGCGCCCGGCGAACGGGCGCCGTTCCCATGCCGCCTCCGCGATCCACGGCGAGTCCTCGAAAGCGAATCCGACCGCGGCGACGAACGTGGCGCGATCCGCTGCGTTCAACGCGGCGATGCTCGTCATCGCGGGACCGGTTCGATTCGCACGCTGCTTCTCCGTCACGCGACGCTGGTCGCGACGTTCGACGACGCCGGCCGGGAGATCCCGGACGGCGCGGTGCTGCTCCGCGGCAACGCCGTCGAGGCCGTCGGCCCGACTGCCGAGCTGACCGCGCAGGCCGACGAAGTCGTCGACGCGCGCGGGCTGGTGCTCTTGCCGGGGCTGGTGTGCACGCACCATCACTTTTTCCAGACGCTGACGCGGAATCTGCCGCAGGCGCAGGACGCCGAGCTTTTCGACTGGCTCGTCGCGCACTATCCGATCTGGGCGCGGCTCACGCCCGAAGCGGTGCGCGCGAGCACCGCGACGGCGATTGCCGAGCTGCTGCTCTCGGGCTGCACCACCGCGGCCGACCACGGCTACGTCTGGCCGAACGGCGCGCGCGTCGACGACCAGATCGCGATCGCGCGCGCGATGGGGCTGCGCTTCCACGCGTCGCGCGGCTCGATGTCGCGCGGCCGCTCGCACGGCGGGCTTCCGCCCGACGAAGCGGTCGAAGACGAGGCCGCGATCCTGCGCGACACCGAGCGCGTCATCCGCGGGCACCACGACCCCGCGCGCTTCGCGATGACGCGGATCGTCGTCGCGCCCTGCTCGCCGTTCTCCGTGACGCCGGAGCTGATGCGCGCGAGCGCCGAGCTGGCGCGCAAGCACGACGGCGTGCATCTGCACACGCACCTGTGCGAGACGCGCGACGAAGAGAAATTCTGCATCGAGCAGTACGGACGGCGTCCGGTCGAGCTCGCCGAGTCGCTGGGCTGGAGCGGTCCCGACGTATGGTTCGCGCACGCGATCTACGTTTCGAGCGAAGAGATCGTGCGGCTCGGCGACGCACGCACCGGCGTCGCGCACTGCCCGACCTCGAACATGCGGCTCGGCTCGGGAATCGCGCCCGTTCTCGCGCAACGCGATGCGGGGATGCGCGTCGGCCTCGGCGTCGACGGGTCGGCCTCGAACGACGGCTCGCACATGCTCGACGAAGCGCGCCACGCGATGCTGCTGCAGCGCGTCGCGCGCGGCGCCGGCGCGCTGAGCGCGCGCGAAGCGCTCCGGCTCGCGACGCGCGGCGGTGCGGCGGTCCTCGGCCGCGACGACGTCGGCGCGCTCGCGCCCGGGATGGCAGCCGACCTGATCGGCGTGCGCGCCGACGACCTCGCGACCGCCGGCGGCAGCGTGCACGACCCGCTCGCCGCGGTCGTCTTCTGCCGCATTCCGAACATAGATCTCTCGATCGTCAACGGCGAAGTGCGCGTGCGCGACGGCCGGCTCGCCGGCGTCGACCTGCGCGCGCTGGTCGAGCGCCACGAGCGTGCCGCAATGACGCTCATCCGCTGAGCGTGTGACCGTCCCCCTGGACGGCACCTGCGTCTGACCGGACGGTTTGACAACCGAGCGGTACTGTCGTACACTCGACGGCCCAGGGGTCAGGGGCAAGCGCTCGGGGGCGCAGGGGTGTCTCGATGGAAGTGGTTACTGAATCCCACCGGCTCGCCAGCGATACGGCATTGCTGAACGCTCGCTCGCGCACGGCCTCCGCGGTCAAGCGGTTCATGGAACGCTGGCTTGCCGACGAGCAGTTTCGCGACGAGGCAATCGGCGCTCTCGCCGCCGTCGATTCGCGGTCGCGTTACGGCGTTCGCGCAGCCGACGTGCGGTATCTTTGGGATCGCGCGTTCCGCGAAACCGTCGATGCGATTCCCGGCGCCCTCGAAACGCTCGGCCCCATTCTCGCCGAATACTTGCGCTTTCGCGAGGCGAAGCTGGCCTACGCCGAGGAGGTGCGCGCGAGCAGCGCACCGACGGATCAGCGCTGGCGCGCCTGGCGCGAACGCCAGATGGCGCGCCTTCGTTTCGAGGTTCACGAAAACGTGGACCGTGCGATCGTGCATCCCCTCTTTGCCTGCGAGCTCAGCGACGGCTGCTCCGTCGGCTGCTGGTTCTGCGGCGTCAGCGCGCCGAAGTTGAAGCTGCACTTCCTGCACACGCCGGAGAACGCGGCGCTGTGGCGCGCCGTCGTTGCGGCGTTCGGTCGCTGCGCCGGCCCCGCGGCGGCTCGCTGGGGTTTCCTGTACTGGGCGACGGATCCGTTCGACAACCCCGACTACGAGCGGTTCTGTCTCGATTTCTACGAGCTCCTCGGGACGTTTCCGCATACGACGACCGCGCAGCCGCACAAAGACCTCGAACGGACGCGGCGTTTCCTGCGCCTCTCCGAACAATGCGGCTGCCACCACAACCGGTTCTCGATCCTTTCGCTACCGATCTTGGATCGCGTGCACGACGCGTTCACCGCGGACGAGCTGGCTCTGGTCGAGCTCGTGTTGCAGAACAAGACCTCCGTCCTTCCGAAGCAGCTCGCCGGCCGCGCACGCAAGGAGGCGGCTCCGGGCGCCGGGGACGCTGAACCGTTGCTCGCCGGATCGACGATCGCGTGCGTCTCCGGTTTTCTCCTCAACCTGTGCACGCGCAGCGTCAAACTGATCAGTCCGTGCGCGTCCAGCCGCCGCTGGCCGCTGGGCTATCGCGTTTACGCGGAGGCGACGTTCACGGATGCGGACGACCTCGAGCGCACGATCGAACGTTTCATCGAGTTCTGCATGCCGCTGGAACCAGACCGCGATGCGGTGCTCGCGTTTCATCCCGATCTGACCTTCGAACCGTTCGACGACGGTTTCGCACTTTCTTCGCCGCGGCAGCGGTCGGTGTTCCGCGGATCCGCGCACCTGCGCGAATGGGGCGACCTCGTGCGCGAGCGGCGCTGGACGCCGGCGCAGCTCGGGGCGTACTTCTCCGAGCGCTACGGTGTCCGCGGCGGCGAGAGCGCCGCGTGGGCGCAACGCGTCTTCGACGCCGGCGCGACCGACGAGTTCCACGAGCCGGTCGCGCCCGAAGCCGAGCTTGCGGCGGTGCCCTCGTGAGCGCGGCGCCCAGCGTCCACTTCGTCGTCACGCCGTTTTTACCGGAACACCAGCCGGCGATCGGCGTGAGCTTGCTCTCCGGCGTTCTGCGCCAGCGCGGGATCGAGAGCGAGATCAGCTACCTCAATCTCGAGTACAAACGCCGGATCGGCGCTTACATGTACGCGTTCCTCTCGCGCGTCGTCCCCTCCGAGATGCTGCTGGCGGAGATGGTCTTCGCCCGAGCGCTGTGGGGCGAGCGCGCCGATTGGGACGCCTACGAACGGCAGTTCCGTATCTCTTTTGTCGATTTCGCGAGACAAGTTCCGCACGGCGACGATGAGGACACGGCGATCGCGACGCAGGCGATGACGTGGTCCGAAGTTGCCGATCGGGTTCGCGTTCTGTTCGAGGAAGCTCCGGCGGTCGTGGCCGCTTGGGCCGATCGGCTCCTCGCAGGCGGCCCGCGTGTGCTGGGCTTCACCTCGACGTTCCAGCAAAACGTTGCCTCGCTCGCGCTGGCGCAAGAGCTGCGGCGCCGCGCCGGCGAGGGCGTGAAGCTCATTTTCGGCGGGGCCAACTGCGAGGACGAGATGGGCCGCGCGATGGCCGACAATTTTACATTCGTCGACTACGTTGTCTCCGGCGAGGCGGAGCGGGTCATCGAGCGCGTGGTCCGCGATTGCGCGGATCCCGCAGCGCCGCGCGGCTTCGTCGCCGGCGAACGGGTCACCGAGATGGATGCGCTGCCGGTCCCCTCGTTCGACGCGTACTTCTCCGCTCTTGAGCCGGCGGAGCTGGAAAAGGCCACGCTGGTCGCCGAGTCGTCGCGCGGCTGCTGGTGGGGCCAGCGCTCCCACTGCAAGTTTTGCGGACTCAACGGGACCTCGATGCAGTATCGCAGTAAATCGCCCGACCGGTTTGCCGCCGAGGTCGCGGAGCTGTTTCGGCGGTACGGGCGCGAGCGGTTCTACATCACCGACAATATCCTCGACCTCGGTTACGTGAGCTCGTTCTTCCCGGAGATGGCCGCGCGCGGGACGAAAGTCCGACTATTTTACGAGACGAAGAGCAATCTGCGCAAGGAGCAACTCGAGTTGATGGCCGCGGGTGGCGTCGACATGATCCAGCCCGGGATCGAGAGCCTCAGCACGGATGTGCTGCGACTGATGGCCAAAGGCACCACCCGCCTGCAAAATGTCCAGCTCCTCAAGTTCAGCGAAGAGTTTCGCGTCTCGGTGAAGTGGAATCTGCTGTACGGATTCCCCGGCGAACCGGCCGCCGAGTACGAGGCGATGCGTGAGCTGATGCCGGCGCTCTATCATCTGCCGCCGCCGTCAGGGTACGCAAAGATCCGGCTCGACCGTTTCGGTCCGTACTGGATGGCGCCCGAGCAGAATGGGATGACCAACGTTCACCCATTCTGGACCTACGACTTCGTCTATCCCGGGCTCAGCGAGCGCGAACGCAGCCGCATAGCGTACTTCTTCGAGTACGACTATGCCGACGGGCGCGTGCCGTACGCGTACGCGAAAGAGTGTATCGATTCGGCGAACGCTTGGATTCTCGCGCGCCGCCGAGGCGCCACGTTGGAGCTGCGCGGTTCGAACGGGCGCTGGTACGTCGCCGATTCACGCACGTCCGAAAACGAGCGAACGACGGCGATCTCCGACAAGCACCGGGCCGTGCTGCGCCTGTTGGACCACGCCCGACTCCCGGACGATGCGCTCAAGGAGATCATGAGGGACCGCTTCGAGGGCGCGCTCGACCCCACCGAGTTCCGAGCTCTGACGGACGAGATGCTCGAACGGCGTTGGATCATCGAAGACTCGGGAAAATTGCTGAGCCTCGTGCTGAACCGTTCCGAGTTCGAGCGCGTCGTCGACCGCCGCGTGGCGATCCAGATGGACGATCTCGGGCTGACGCTAATGCCGGCATAGCGCCGGTTCACCTGATTAATCGACGCGCGTCGTCGAAGGAGGTTATCGATGTCCCAGGAGAACGCCGAGAAGTTCGTCGAGAAATTGCGGAGCGACGAATCCTTCAGGCAAAAAGTCAAACAGGCCGGTGAGTCGGCTTTCAAAGACCAGGCTAAGGCCGCTGGCTACGGCGACGTAACCATCGATGAAGTACACGCGGCGTTGCGGAGTTCCGCCGGCGCGGCCGGAGGACAGACCCGTCTCCAAGCCGCCGATGCCGTCGTCATCGTCTCTGTAGCGGTCGTTTAGGAGGTCAACGATGTCTCAAGAGAACGCCCAGAAGCTCGTCGAGAAGCTGCAAAGCGACGAGACTTTTAGACAAAAAGTCAAACAGGCCGGAGAAGCAGCTTTCAAAGATCAGGCGAAAGCCGCTGGGTACGGCGACATCTCGATTGACGAAGTCCACGCGGCGCTGAGGAGCTCCGCCGGTGAGCGAGGGCGGGTCAAGACGGAGTCCGCGGAAGCGGTCGTCGTCGTCTCAGTCGTCGTGGTCTGAGGGCCGGTGCTTCCGGCGCGCGACTCTCGTGAGGCGCGTCGCCGGAAGCGAAACCTCTACGCGGGGATCGACTCGCGCTCGGTGACGACCCGCTCGGTGCGCCGCTCGTAGCGCGAGTGCCGCATCCTTTCGACCGGCGTCGGCGTCATAGCCGCCATGTCGGCTCTGGTCCGCCCCCGGGTTCATTACGGCTGGTTCGTCGCCGCGGCGACGTTCGTGACCCTGGTCTGCACGGCCGGAATCCTGACCGCGCCGACGATGTTCATGCAGCCGTTCGAGAAGGAGTTCGGCTGGGACGCGCGGCCGCTCTCGGTCGCGATCGGGATTCAGATCGCGCTGTTCGGGCTGACCGGCCCGTTCGCCGCGGCCGCGATGGAGCGGTTCGGGCTGCGCCGCACGATCGTCAGCGCGCTCGCGCTGCTGGCGTGCGCGGAGTTCGGGATCACGTTTTTGCGCGCGGCGTGGCAGCTGCCGATCTGGGGCGCGGCGGTCGGGCTCGGCGCGGGCTCGATCGCGCTGACGTTCGGCGCGACGGTCGCGACGCGCTGGTTCGAGCAGCGCCGCGGCTTGGTGATGGGTCTCTTTTCCGCCGGCAACGCGACCGGTGCGCTGATCTTTCTGCCGCTGTTCGGGCAAATCATCGCGCACGTCGGCTGGCGACCATGCGCGTACGTCCTTTCGTCGGTCGCGATCGTGATGATTCCGGTCGTTCTGCTCGTCGTGCGCGAGCGCCCGAGCGATCTCCGTCTGCCGCGCTACGGCGCGACCGAAGTCGACGCGACGCTTCCGCCGCGCGTGAACCCGATCGCGCGCGCGTTCTCCACGCTGCGCGAGGCGACGCGCTCGCGCACGTTCTGGATTCTCGCCGGCAGCTTTTTCATCTGCGGCGCGAGCACCAACGGGTTGATCGGCGCGCACCTTGTTCCGGCGTGCGGCGATCACGGCATCCCGGAGACGCGCGCCGCAGGGCTTCTCGCGGCGATGGGCGCGTTCGATCTGGTCGGGACGACCGCGTCGGGCTGGCTCTCCGACCGCTACAGCAGCCGCTGGCTGCTCTTCTGGTACTACGGCTTGCGCGGGCTCTCGCTGCTGTTCTTGCCGATGGCGTTCGGGTTCGGATTCCTCGGGCTGCCGATCTTCGCGGTGTTCTACGGCCTCGACTGGATCGCGACCGTCCCGCCGACGGTGAAGCTCGCGACCTCGGCGTTCGGAGCGCAGCGCGCGCCGCTGTTCTTCGGCTGGATCGCCGCCGGGCACCAGCTCGGCGCCGGCCTCACCGCGTTCGCCGCCGGAACGATCCGCAGCCTGATCGGCAGCTATGACGACGCGTTCCTGATGTCCGGACTGCTGTGCCTGATCGGCGCCGGCCTGGTGCTCACCGTCGCGCGCCGCTACGCCGTCATCCCTGCACGGGCCTGAACCCGATAGGAAGCGCCGCGCAAACGGCGGACTCCACCCGAATGGACGGCAGGGCGCTTCGCACCACGGCACCGCGCTCCTCGCATGCCCGCTGGGAACCGCGTTCCGACCGCGATCCCGTCGGCCTGCTGCGCGGCATCTTCGCAACCTTGATTCCGGAGCTGGTTCCGGTACGGATCCAGCGGATGAGCGCGTCGCCGTTCGCGTTCTACCGCGGCTCGGCGGCGCTGATGGCGTCCGATCTCGCGACGACCCCGAACACCGGGATCACCGCGCAGCTCTCCGGCGACGCGCACGTCGCGAACTTCGGCGGGTATGCTTCGCCCGAGCGACGGCTTGTCTTCGACGTGAACGACTTCGACGAGACGGCGCAAGGCCCGTGGGAATGGGACGTCAAGCGGCTCGCCGCGAGCCTCGTCCTCGCCGGGCGCGAACGGAAGTTCGCCCCGAAGGCGATCGACGCGGCGGCGCGCACCGCGCTCGCGACGTACCGCGATCGGACGGCGGAGTACGCGACGAAGTCCGCCCTCGACGTGTGGTACGCCGCGATCGATGTCAGCCTGGCGGTCGGCACGGCGATGGACGCGCGCGCGCGCCGCGACTGGCTGCGCGAGGAGCGCGAAGCGCGGCACGAGACGGCGCTCGCAGCGGTGCCGAAGCTTACCGAGATCGCGGGGACTCAGCGCCGGTTCGTCGAGCATCCGCCGGTGCTGGAGCACGTCGACGATCCCACGGTGACGGTTGCCGGGGCTCAGAAGCTGCTCGACGCATACCGCGGCACGCTCCGTCACGATGCGCGCCTGTTGCTCGACCGCTTCACGCTCGTCGACGTCGCGCGCAAGGTGGTCGGTGTCGGAAGCGTCGGAACATGGTGTCTGCTGCTTCTCCTCGTCGACCGCGACGGAGCCCCGTTCTTGCTGCAGGCGAAAGAAGCGCGCGCGTCGGCGCTCGAGCCGTACGGCGGCACGGCGCCCTACGCGTCGCCCGGCGAGCGCATCGTCGCGGGGCAGCGGATGACGCAGGCCGCCAGCGATCCGCTTCTCGGCTGGGCCGAAATCGATGGCCGCTCGCTCTACATCCGCCAGTACCGCGACATGAAAGTCGCGCCCGACCTTACGACGCTGCGCCCCGACGAGCTGCAGGATTTCGCGATGCACTGCGGCTGGGCGCTCGCGCGCGCCCATGCCCGCACCGGCGACCCGCGCGCGGTCGCCGCGTACATCGGCCGCAGCGACCGTTTCGTCGACGCGATTTGCGCGTTCGCCCGCGCCTACGCCGACCAAGCCGAACACGACCACGCCGCCTTCGTCGCCGAGGTCCCGCACATCGCTTCGCCGGGCGCAGCGCACGGAGCATAGTGAAGCGAGCCGCTGTCTCAGAGAAGGCGGCGAAGGTCATCGGGCGTTAGCCCGGCGTCATCCAGAATTGATGCAAGCGTTCCGACCGGAACATCTTGCTTTGCATGCGCCGAGACGCTAATCGTACGATCGCCGCGTCGGAGACGTATATGTGAGCCGCGTTGTCGTAGTACGGTCCAACCATGACGTTTGAGCGCGCGAATGAGCCGGTCGCCTGTGACGACCGGAAGATGGGCAGACATCGCTCGCTAGGCCGCTGGAAGGCTGACGGTGACGGCCTCGATCACTACGGCTTCGATGTCACCGGCAGGAATCGGCTCGCCCCGCTCGCTGCGGTCTTCAATTTCGAGCTCGATGACCTCGCGAGCATTTGCCAATGCTTCGGCAATTGTCGCTCCGAACGTGTGGGCGTGTGGAAAGGCCGGAATAATGACGTTGTAGGCGGACCGGTCCGGCTCAGGATCCAAGATTACGCGATACGTCGCGTCCATGCTGTCTTGTTCGACAGAATACAAAACGTTCATGCCTATCGATCACGCGGTTCTCAGCCGACCACTAGGGGTTCGAGTTTCCAGGTTTTTCGCGTCGGAAGGGCGCCCGGTAACGGCTCGATTAAACCAATTTCGATTATGCGTTATCATTATAATAAAGCAGTCTTACTTCGTCGCGAGGTCGGGTTGGGGCGTTCGAACCGCTTCGATGGCGGCGAGGATGCGTTCGGGGCTCATGGGGAGGTCGTTGAGCCAGGCGCCGGTGGCGTCGTAGATCGCGGCGGCGACGGCGGGGGCGAACGGGACGAGCGGCATCTCGGCCACGCCGCGGGCGCCGTACGGACCGTTCGGGTCGGCGTGCTCCAAGATGATCGGGACGATCTCGGCGGGGACGTCGAGCGCCGTCGGGAGGAGATACGTGCTGAAGTAGGGCGTGACCATCTTGCCCTCGCGCACGATGAAGTTCTCGGTCAGCGCGTAGCCGAGCGCTTGCGCGATGCAGCCTTCGATCTGCGCTTCGACCTGCTGGCGGTTGATCGCGCGGCCGACGTCATGGACGCTGACGATCTTCAGCACGCGCGTGACGCCGGTGGTCACGTCGACTTCGACTCCGACCGCTTGCGCGGCGTAGCCGTAGCAGAAGTTCGGCGTCGCGGCGCCGGTTTCGGGATCCAGCGCCGTCGTGCGCGGCGCGCGGTACTCGACCGTCGCCTCGGGTGCTTCGCCGCGCTCCCACGCCCCGCGCGCCGCCTGCGCCGCGTCGTGAACCGCGCGGCCGCCCATGAACGTCATGCGGGACGCCGAGGCGGAACCGGCGTTCGGCGCCTGCGCGGAGTCGTCGCTGACCAGCGCCACGGCTTCGAGCGGAAGGCCGAGCGCCTCGGCGGCGATTTGGCGCAGGATCAAGTGCGCCCCTTGGCCGACGTCCGCCGCCCCGATCCGCACCACGGCGCGCTCGATGCGCGCCGTTCCGATCAGCTCGACCGTCGCCGTCGCGCGGTCGGGATAACCGAACGAATAGCCAACGTTCTTGATCCCGCTCGCGATCCCGATCCCGCGCCGCAGCGTCGCGTGTGGGTCGCGCTGCGCGCGCGGCGTGAAGCGGCGGCGCGCCTCGCCGGCGCAGCGCTCGAGCACCGCGAGCGCGCTCACGCCGGTGGGCAGCACGTTGCCGGTCGCTTCGGTGTCGCCTTCGCGGTAGAGGTTCTTGCGGCGGATCTCCGCCGGGTCGATCTCCAGCGCGCGCGCGATCCGCGCGATCATCGACTCGGCGGCCCAGTGCGCCTGCGGCGAGCCGAAGCCGCGGAACGCGCCGCTCGGCACGTTGTTGGTGTACACGACGATCCCGTCGGTCGACACGTTCGGGACGCGGTACGGGCCTTGCGCGAAGATCGTCGCGCATTTCAGCACTTCCGCGCTGGTCGACGCGTACGCGCCGCCGTCGGCGAGCGTGCGCGTCTCGACCGCGACGATCGTCCCGTCGCGCTTCGCGCCCCATTTCGTGGTGATGTGGAACGGATGGCGTTTGTGATGGCCGGCGATCGACTCTTCGCGAGTCCAGACGATCGCGGCCGGCCGCTTCAGCACGAACGCCGCGAGCGCGACCAGCGCCTGCACCGAGAGGTCTTCGCGCCCGCCGAACGCGCCGCCGATCTTCGCGTAGCGGATCGCCACCGCGCTCTCGTCCAGCTTCAGCATCGCGGCGATCTGGCGGCGGTCTTCGTGCAGCCACTGCCCCGCCGTTTCGACGACCAGCGTGTTGCCTTCGTAGTACGCAATCCCGGCGTCGGGCTGCAAGTACGCGTGCTCTTGCCAGGACGTCGTGAACGTCCCGCTCAGCACGACGTCGGCCTGCGCGAACCCCGCCGCAACGTCGCCCTTGCGGATCTTCTGGTGCAGCAGCACGTTCGTGCCGCGCTCGGGATGGACCAGCGGCGCGCCCGCGTCGAGCGCGCGCTGCGCGTCGAACACCGCCGACAGGTCGGTGTACTCGACCGCGACCAGCTGCGCGGCGCGTGCGGCCGTCTCGGGATCCGTCGCGACGACGAGCGCGACGCGGTCGCCGGCGTAGCGCACGCGCTCGCTGCACAGCACTTCCTGGTCGTCCTCGATCAAGCCGAAGCGGTTGTGCGGGACGTCCTTGGCGGTCAGCACCGCCACGACGCCCGGCATCGCCAGCGCGCGCGACGTGTAGAGGCGATCGATCCGCGCGTGCGGGCGGTGCGCGAAGACCGCTTTGCAGTGCAGCATTCCGGGGCGCACGAGATCCGCCGGATAGCGGGCGGCGCCGGTCACCTTCGCGCGCGCGTCGGGGCGCGCGAACGGCGTGCCGATCAGGCTCATGCGCGAACCGCGTCCGGAAGCGGCTCGCTGGCGCGCAGCGTGCGCGCGGCCTCCTCCATCGCGTCGAGAATTTTGCGGTAGCCGGTGCAGCGGCAGAGGTTGCCGCTGATCGCAGCTTGATGGTCGTCGAGCGTCGGCGAGCCGCACTCCTCGAGCAGCTTCGCGCCGGCCATGATCATTCCGGGAATGCAGAAACCGCACTGCACCGCGCCGCAGTCGACGTACGCCTGTTGCAAAGGATGCAGCTCCTCACCGTTCGCCAGCCCCTCGATCGTGGTGATCGCCGCGCCGTGCGCTTGGGCCGCCGGAACCAGACACGACATCACCGCCGCGCCGTCGAGCCACACCGTGCACGCGCCGCACTCGCCCTCGGCGCAGCCTTCCTTCGCGCCGGTCAAGCCGGCGTTCTCGCGCAGCGCGTTCAGCAGCGTCTTTTGCTGCGCGCCGCGCAGCATGCGCGGAACGCCGTTGATCGTCGTCTCGATCGTGCCGGCGAAGGCGCGCGTGGGGGCGCTGGGGGCCAGCGTCTCCAGCAGCACCGGCCGCTCGGGATAGCCGTCGGCTTCACGCCCGTTCGAGATGCGGTCGAGCGCGCGCGCGATCAGCGCGGCGAGCGTGGTGCGGCGGTAGCCGGCCGAGCCGCGCACGTCGTCGATCGGCGTGGCGTCCTCGCACGCCAGCCGCCCCGCCTCTTCACACGTCGCGTCGTCGAGCCGCCGGCCGACCAGAAAGCGCTCCGCCGTCGCGGCGCGCACGACGGTCGGCGCAAGACAGCCCAGCGCGATCCGCGCCTCGGTGACGTTCCCTGGTGCATCGAGCTCCACCACGACCGCGACGTCGATCACCGAGATCGCCTGCGCGCGCCGCAGCCCGAGCTTCAGAAAGATTCCACGCCGCCGCGCGTTCAGCGCCGCGAACCGAATCTCGCGCACCAGCTCGTCGGCCCGCAGCTGTGTAACACGAAAGCCGGTGTAGAAGTCGCGCAGCGCCACCGTTCGTTCGCCGGCCCGCGAGGCGAGCAGGAGCTCCGCGTCGAGCGCCAGCAGCGGCGCGATGGTGTCGTTCGCCGGGGAGGCGGTCACCAGGTTCCCCGCAACCGTGCCGCGCGCGCGAATCTGCGGCGCGCCGACCTCGATGCAGGCCTGTGCCAGCGGCAGCATCGCTTCGCGCGCGAACGGCGCGGCCAGCACGTCGTTGTGGGTCGCCAGGCCGCCGAGCGCAATCGCAGGGCCGTCCCGGCGGACGTACTTCAGCTCGCGCAGCGCCGAGACGTCGATCAGCGTCGCGGTGGGCTTGACCCCGCGCTGCAGCTCGACCAGAACGTCCGTTCCGCCCGCGACGATGCGCGCGGCGGAGCCGTGCTCGGCCAGCACGGCGAGCGCCTCGTCGACGCTCGCCGGCCGGACGATCGTACTCCACATCCCTGATAGGGTTCGCGGGGACGTGGAGAGCCTCCTTAGACGCTTAGCCGTTCAGCGCCAGCGTGAGCCCGAAGTCGGGGACGCGCAGCGCGTCCCCTCCCGCGTCGGGCGCGTCCTCGTCGGCGACGGCGAAGCGCGCGACGAGCGCGTCGAGCCGTTCGGCCTGCTCGCGCAGGGCGCGCGCCGTCGCGTCGATCTCCTGGACCCCCGAGGCGAGCTCGCCGGTCGCGAGCGCGGCCTGGTGCGCCGCCGCCGACTGCTCCTCGGCGGCGTGCGCGACCGGCGTCATCGTCTGGGTGATGTCGCGGGTCGTGATCTGCATCTGGCTCGCCGCCGCGGCGTTCTCCTCGACCCCGGCCGAGGCGCTCGAGACGTTTTCGGTGACCCGCAGCGAGGCGTCGCGCATCTCGCGCGCTCGCGCGGCGAGCTCTTCCGCGACGCCGGTCGTCGAGCCGACCGCGCCGCCGATCCGGCCCAGCGCGTCGGAGGCTTGCTCGGCGACGGCGAGGCCGCTCTCCATCGAGACGTCGGAGGAACGCATCGCCTCCGCCGCCGTGACGGTCTCGCGCCGGATCGAGGTCAGAATTCCGGATATCTCGCGGGTCGCGCCGGCGGAGCGCTCCGCCAATTTGCGCACTTCGTCGGCGACGACCGCGAAGCCGCGGCCGTGATCGCCTGCGCGCGCCGCTTCGATCGCGGCGTTGAGCGCGAGCAAGTTCGTCTGGTCGGCGATCTCCTCGATCGTGCGCACGATCGTCTCGACCTGCGCCGAGCGTTCCTCGAGCGCGCCCATCGCTTCGGCCGCCTTGACCGAGATGTCGCGCAGCTGCTGCATCGCGCGCTGCGTCTGCAGCACCGCGTGCGTTCCGCCGACGGCTTCTTTCGTCGCCTCGCTCGCCGACGAGGCGAGATCGCTGCCGTGGAAGGAGAGCGACTCGATCCCGTCGTCCAGCTGCTGGATCGCGCCGGTCGCCTGCTGGATCGCGGTCGCCTGGTGTCCGGCGCCCTGCGCGATCATCTCCGCCGAGCGCGCGAGCTCCTCGATCGCCGCGCTGGCGTGCGCGATCTTCGCGGCTTGGTCCTTCGCGCCGCCGGCGACGCTCTCGACGGCCTTCGCGATCTGCTCGACCGCGACCGACGCCTGGTTCGCCGCCGCCGACGTCTGCTCGGAGGCGATCGCGAGCGTCCGCGAGGCGCCGATCACGCCGCCGATCAGCTCGCGCAGCGCCCCCAAGCCGTTGGTGAGCTCCGTGCCGACGGTCGTCAAGCCTTCGGCGAGGTCGTTGTAGCTGTCGACGACGTCGGAGATCTCGTCGCGCGCGTCGTCGTGAATCCGCTCGCGCGCCGAGCTGAAGCTGGAGCGCAGGTCGCCGTGCGCGAGCCGGCCGAGCGCTGCGGAGAGCTCCGCGAAGTCGCCGTGCACCATCGTCGCCAGCGCCGCGGCGACGCGCGAGAGCCGCCGGGTCATCCCGCGCGAGAGCAGCGTCGCGTACACGATCGGCACCGCCAGCGCGAGCGACGCCACGATCAGTATCAGCCCTTGCACGCGAGCGATTTCAGCGTCGAAGTCCGCCGAGACGGCCCCGCGCAGCATTCCGCTCTCCAGCGCGTGCAGGTGTGAGAAAGCCAGGGTGGACACACCTGCGACGATCGCCAGCGCGACGATCGGAACGGCAAAACCGCCCGCGAGTTGAGCCCCGATGCGCAGCTTCATGCTTACTGTCATCGGCGCTTGCATGGTCGCTTTTCACCAATTGGCGCAAGATTATTCCAACAATCTTCGTGCATTGTTCCAGATTCGTACATTTCTGTTTCCACGCGCTAGCAACGCAAAATACCCGCGTGTGTTTAACTCCGCACCGCGAGTAACGTCGATGAATCTTGTTCCGCGGGGGCGCGCTGTTAGGCCGGGCGCACCGCCTCACGTCGATGGTGTTCGCGTCCGTGCACGCCGCGCACGGCGTTCCGAATGCCGAGCATGCCGGCCGTCCTCGGCCGGGCTTGCGCGGCGGGGCCGCCGCGCCGGCTCACTCTCATAAGCGCCACACCCACGAGAACACCTATCGGCACAACGGCCGCCGCTCCTTACCGGCCGCTTCAGCGGTGCGCGAAGTCCGGCGAGCCGTGTCCCAGGGCAAGCCGGCCGAGCGCTGAGGGTTCCTCCCCCTCACGGCGAACCCGACGCGCATGGGCTTTTCCGCGCGCGTGCTTCTCGACAGCGTCTCGCCCGCCGGCGTCCGCCTTACGACGATGGAAGTGCGCTACCCGCGCTTCATCCACAGCGAGGTTATGACGCATCGCAACTTTTCCCGGAATGCCGCGAGCTCGCGTGCCATTCCGATCAAGAAGATGATCGACGCGGTGCGCGAGGATCCGGCGATGCCGCTGTGGTGGGGACGAAACCAGGCCGGGATGCAGGCGCGCGAACAGATTTCCGAGGAAGCGCGCGCGCTCGCCGAGAGCGAGTGGAAAAGCGCGCTGGCCGACGCGCTCACGCACGCCGTGCGGCTTGCATCGAGCGACATCAACCTGCACAAACAGCTGGTGAACCGAATCCTCGAGCCGTTCGCGTGGATCACCGTCATTCTCACGGCGACGGAGTGGGCGAACTTCTTCACCCAGCGCACGCACGAAGACGCCCAACCGGAGCTCAAGTACATTGCCGAGAGGATGCTGCATGCGTACCGCGCGAGCGAGCCGCGGCCGCTGGAGCTCGGTGAATGGCACACGCCGCTCATTCAGGCGGACGAAGAAGCGATGCTGCCGCTGGAGCAGCGCCTGAAGATCAGCGTGGCGCGCGCTGCACGCGTTTCATATCTTTCGCACCAAGGGACGCGCGACCACGCGAAGGATCTCGAGCTCTACGAAAAGCTGCTCGGCGGGGGCGCGAACGGGCATTGGTCGCCGTTCGAGCACGTCGCCAAGCCGCTCGCGTCGCGGGACGACTGGTCCGGGAACTTCCGCGGCTGGGAGCAGTACCGCAAGCGCTTCCCGCAAGAGCATGCCTCGACGTTGCCGGACGAGACGCCGGTCCCGGCCCTCCCCTGAAAAACGTCATCCTGAGCCTTGAGAACGTCATCCTGAGCCTGTCGAAGGGCGCGTTGCGCCGGTTGCTCGTCGCCGTGCTGGTCGCGCTGACGCTGTGCTGCGCGAGCGGCGGAGCGGCCGAGGCGCGGACGCGGCTGGACGCGCGCGTCGACGCGCTCACGGCGAAAGACTTGCTCACGCGCGATCCGGCCGGCTTGGTCGATCCCGGGCGGCAGCGGCGCGCGCGCGCGATCGCCGACCTGCGCCACGCCGCTTCGACCGGCTGGGGGATCGCGCAGATTCTGGCGTTCTGGTGGCTGTGGCGCTCCGGCGCCGGCGCGCGCCTGCGCGACTGGATGCGGCGCCGCACGCGCAGCAAAACCGCGCAGCGGGTGGTGTTCGGGCTGGCGATCGGCGCGCTCGGCCCGCTCGCCGCGCTGCCGTTCGCACTGGTGAGCTATCGCGTCGGGTTCAACGCCGGTGCCACCGACGAACAGCTCGGCGCGTGGTTCCTCGACTACGCGATGCGGATCGGGCTCGACGCGCTGGTCGGCGCGCTGATCGTCGCCGGCGTGCTGACGCTGGTCGACAAGACGCGGCAGTGGTACATCTATCTCGCGCTGCTGCTGTACGGGGGCGCGATCGCCGGCGTCGCGTTCACGCCGCTGCTTCCGATCGGCGCGCCGCAGAAGACGACGCCGAAGGCCGTGGTCGCGCTCGGTGCGGAGATGGCGCGCGTCAACGGCGTTCCCGGCACGCCGCTCGTGCTGCTCGCCACTTCCCGCCACAGCAACGCGATGATGTCGCGGGCCGCCGGGATCGGCCCGACCGCGCGCACCGAACTCGGCGATGTCACCCTCGTGCACATGACGACGCCGGAGCTGCGCGTCGCGCTGGCGCACGCGTTCGCCCACGTTCTTTACGGCGATCCGCTGCGCCAGACGCTCATGGCCGTCACGCTGTTCGTGCTGGCCGCATCGATCGCCGTGCTGCTCAGCGACCGCGTCGGCTTCCGGCGCGACGACGACGCGCTCTCGCGGCTCGCGCTCGTCGCGACGTTCCTCGGCTTGGTGCTCATCGTCGTCTATCCGCTCTACAACGCGTACTCGCGCAACCTGGTGACCCGCGCCGACGAGCAAAGTCTGGCCGCGACGAACGACCGCGTCGCGACCGTGCGCGCGATGGTCCGTTACGCCGACGACGATCTCGTCCCGCTCTGCGACCGCCGCTCGATCCGCTGGTACTTCGACGACAGCCCCGCACTCGGCGGCCGCATCGCGCACACCGCCGGCACCGCCGACCCCTGCCCCGGCGGCGGCCCCGCCACCGCCACCCCACCGCCGTAAGCGCACGAATCGCCTTAAATCGCTTCCTGTGCTGCGGTATTCCCCGTCGTAAGGACAATACGAACGTACCACGATAATTTTTGGACGGGGGTCAGTTGACAACGGCATGCGGAGTGTGGCATGTAATGGTCGTGGGGTGTGGGCGAGCCGCAGAGCGCGGAGCTCCAGGCCTCGCTGACAGGAGAAGCGGGTGTTTCTTCGTTATCGTGCCGCGCTCGCGTGTATCGCGATCGCAGCGGTGCTCGGTGCTTGCGGCGGTGACGGTGGCCGCTCGATTCCCGGCCGAAGCGTGAAAGCTTCGGGATTACAGCACGCATCCAGCCGGGTGGTACGGCTCAGCGGCACCGCGGCCGGTGCACAGCTCTCGCGGGACGGTACGTTGCACATAGACCTCGGCGGACAGGGTCACGTGATCGAGATAGAATCGCTGACGGATGCTGCGACGCATTATCGCATTCATTTCGATCGCAGGCCGTCGCGCACGGTGATGTCGGTAATCGGTCAACCAGACTGTGTCGATCCCTGCGGCGACTTTGGCGGCAGCACACCTACGCCGACACCGACGCCGACGCCGCCGCCAAACTATGCGGAATGCTCAAAAGCTGGCGGAGCTACTTGGTATAACAATCTGAACGGCAGCTACGGATGCGTCAAGCAAGGCGGGCAGCAGCAGCTGTCGTGCGGAATACTAAAGTGGGACTATCCCGGGCATGGGCGATTGTTTTTCAGTAACGGACAAGATTTGGGAAATATCGACTATGCAATCGACCATGGTGAAAGCGGATGTACTCTCGGATGAACGTCCTGGAAAACGCGGTGCGCATCGTCGCCATCGTTAGCCTCATCGCTGCCGTTCCGCAGGCGAGCATCGCCAATATTGCTGCCGGCGGCTGCTACGAAGTCGGCCACGTCCCGTCATTGCCGCCGAAGACGAAGATTTTCGCAACGGCACAGCTTGAACTGGAGACAACGGGTGCGGATGGGCGACGCATCGTCACGACAATTGCGCGGCCCTCGCTGCTCGTGGCGAAGACGCGGATACCCGAAACGGACGAGCTCGTCTTCGTCCCCGGCGATAAGGGAAGCACTCGGCTGCGCGCGCATCCGTTGGTGTGCGCGTATCCGGCTGATGCCGTGCTGCCGGCGGAGTTTGCGAGCCGGGCGGCGGATATCGTTATTCCGTAGCGGTCAGATTCCGGGCATCTTCATGACGCCGCCGAGGGAGCTGACGCGCGTGTAGCCCGCGGGGACGCGGAACATCGCGTCGTCGGGTGTGTCGGGCTGCACGCTGGTGAGGTCGAGCTTCGCGGTGCCGCCGAACGCGGTCGGCGTCGCGGGGACGCTCTGGAAGGTGATCTGCAGCGGAAACTCGTCGAGGTCGTCGGCGAGCGCGAGCTGCGCGTGGTAGTTCTCGAGCGGCTTGCCGGTCTTCTGGCGCTTCAGCTGCACGTCGATGTTGGTCGCTGGGTGTCCGTTCACCGGTGAGTGGCCGACGAGCTGGATCGTCGCGCTCTGCACGTCGCGCAGCGTCGCCGCGATGCTGCTCATCGCGCTGAACGGATCGCCCGGCGCAGCGGCTGCGCTCGACGTCTGCGCCGGCGCGTTGCTGCGCGCCGGCGGGGTCTCGGTATAGTAGGTCTTGTTCGCGTTCGACCAGGCGGTCAGCGCGCCGTTCGCGCCGTCGTAGACGACGGTCACGCCGCCGGGGCCGATCAGCGTCGCGGCGAGCGCGCTCAGGTCGCCGCTCGCGCCCGGGAAGCCGAGCGAAAGCACGTCGAGCCGGTACTCTGCGCCCTTGTGGTACAGCGCGACGTTGCCGCCGACCGTCAGCGGCCGGCCCTGCACGTTGGCATTGACGACGAGGGTGCCGTTGGCGCGCAAACCGGGGAGCGGCGCGCTGCCGGCGGTCAGCGGCGCGGAGGCGAACAGAAGCGCCGCCGGGACGGCGAGCGAGGCAACTTTTCGAAGGTTCATCCTGTGTAGACGGTACCCGCGACCTGCGTCCCCAAATGCCGCGCGGTCAGGAACTCGACGATCGCCGCGTGCGCGACCCGGCCGTCGCAGATCTGCGCCGCGCCCACGCCGCCGCGCACGCCGAGCGCCGCGGCGCGCACCGCCGCGCGCAGCGTCTCGGCAAGCGTGCGGTCTGCCGCCACGTCGAGCGCCTCGGCGGGGGTGAGCTGGTCGACGAGCTGTTTCGTCTTGGCGTCGATCACGCCGCCTTGCTCGTCGAAGAAGATCGCGCGCGCCGCGCCGACCGCGCTCGCCAGCGCCTGGGCGACCTCGTCGGCGCCGACCGCGACGTCGTTCCCGGCGAATCCGAACGCCAGCGGCTCGACCACCGGCACGTAGCCGGCGTCGAGCAGCGTGCGCAGCAGCCGCGGGGCGACGTTCCCGATCGACTCGCCGGCGCCGGCCGGGATCATCCCCGCGTCCGCGCCGGATAGGCCGACCGCCGCGTCGCCGCTGCGGTTCATCGTGCGGACGACCGCGCGCGCGGCGTCCTTCGAGGGCGCGACGACGACCGGCCGCATCCCGAGGTTGCCGAGGAAGACCAAGTCGCTGAAGAACGTCGCGCCGTCGGCCCCGAGCGTCGCCTCGTCGACGCGGATCACCATGGTGCGCCCGCTCAGATCCATCACGACCCCCTTGTTCCCGATCAACGTCCTGATGACGTTATCGGTTCGTCAAGGAGCAAGCACCCAGGCCCGCCGTCAGTAGGCGGCTTCGGCCAGCGGCCGAAACGCGAAGCTAGTCGGCGAACTCCTCGACGTAGAAGACCTCGCCGTCGCCGGCCGAGACGACCGCGACGCCGAGGCGGTGCGGGTGTCCGTCCATGATGTTCTCGTAGTGACCGGGACTGCGAAGGAACGCCTGATTGGCCGCTTGCTCGTCGGCGTCGAAGGCCATGTTCTCCGCGGCGTAGCGGTAGCGGATCCCGGCGCTGCGGAGCCGGTCCTGGAACGTGATGCCGTTCGGGTCGGTGTGCCCGAAGTAGTGGCGCTGCGCCATCTGCTCGGCGACCTGCAGCGCGAAGCGCGAGAGCGAACCGTCCTCGGCGAGCGCCGGCAGGCCCCGCTGCGCGCGCGCGGCGTTCACGTCGTTGAAGAGCGCACGCTCCTCACCCGCAACGATCATAGGCCGGTGCGGGCGGATGTACGAAATCTGAATACAATCTTCGTCGGACGCCGCTGCCGCTAGTGGAACGAGCGCAACGAGCGCCGCAAAAAAAGCGACGACCCGGGTCATACCTCAATTTTCGGACGGGTGCGGGGCTAGACTTTAGCGTTGACGGAATTCATGGCCTGCGTCACACCGCCGGTTAACCAAAGGTCAACACCGGTGATCGCGCGGTCGACGATCGCAGGGAGTTCCTTCATCTCGGTTTCTGAGAAATCGCCGAGAACGCGATCGATCGCATCTGGATCATGACCGCGGCCGATCCCTATCCGCAAGCGCGGAAAGCCCTGTCCGAAGACGTCAATCAGGGACTTTAGTCCGTTGTGCCCGCCGCTCGAACCGCTCGCTCGCATGCGCAGCGTCCCGAACGGCAGATCGAGATCGTCGACGACGACGAGAATGCGTTCGGGCGGTATCTTGTAGAACGTCGCGACGCTCTGCACGGGACGCCCGCTGAGATTCATGTACGACTGGGGTTTCAGCAAGATCGCGTCGTGCGCGCGCGCGAGGGCGTACAGCGCCTCGCCTTTCTTCTGCCAGTCGCGCGGCCCGATACCCCAGCGGCGCGCCAGCTCGTCGACGACCATGAAGCCGGCGTTGTGGCGCGTGCCGGAATAGCGCGAGCCCGGATTTCCGAGCCCGGCGATGAGCGCCGGATTTCCGAGCCCCACGACGAGTAGCGGTGCGCCGTTCGCGGATTACTCGCCCTGCGGCGCCTCCGCGGGCGCTTCGGCCGGGAGCTCGGCCTCTTCGACGCCTTCGCCGACCGCCGCGCGCGTGATCTCGACGGAGACGACGACGGTGTCGGGCGGGGTGAGGAGCGTGAAACCCTTCGGCAGCGGGACTTGGCTCGCGGTGACGTGCGAGTGGACGGTGAGCTCGTTGACGTCGACCGTGAGGTTGTCCGGAATCGACTGCGCCGGGCCTTTGATCTCAAGCGTGTGCGTGACGACGTCCATCACGCCGCCTTGGTCGCGCACGCCGATCGGATTGCCGACGGTCGCGACGGGGACGGTGGCGGAGATCGACTCGCCGCTCTTCACGCGCTGGAAGTCGACGCTCAGCGGCTTGCGCGTGATCGGGTGGGTGTCGATGCGGCGCAGCAGCACCGAGTCGCGCTTCTTGCCGATCGTCGCCTCGACGATGTGCGACTTGTGGCCGCCGAGAATGAGGTCCGCGAGCTGTTTGGCGTCGATCGCGACCGGCGTCGACTCGCCGTGGCCGTAGACCACGCCCGGAATCTTTCCGGCGCGGCGCAGCGCGTTCGCCTTCGTGGTCCCGTGCGCGGCGCGCGGCTCGAAGGTAAGGGTTGAAATCTTGTGCTTGTTGGTCGGCATGTTGATATGTGAACCTTAAACCGGGGCGGGGACGGGGAGTTCGAGGGCGGCGGCAGCCGGTGCAGGAGGAGGTTCGCCGGGCGGCTCCGGGGACGGTTCCTCGGCGTTGAAGAGCTCGGAGACCGAGCGGTTCATCGTGATGCGCTTGATGGCGTCGGCGAGGATCTGCGCGATGGTGAGGTGCTCGACCTTCGGGGACTCGGTGGCGCGCGGGATCGTGTTGGTCACGATCACCTTCTTGATGTCGGAGTTCTCGAACTGCTTGATCGCGTCGCCCGCGAAGATGCCGTGCGTCGCGAGCGTGTAGACGTCGGTCGCGCCCTTCTTGCGCAGCGCCTCGGCGGCTTTCACGAGCGTCCCGCCCGTCGAGATCATGTCGTCGACCACGACGGCGATCTTGCGCTCGACGTCGCCGACGATGTGGGTGACCTCGGAGACGTCGGGCTCCGGCCGGCGCTTGATGATCACCGCGAGGTTCGACTTGAGCCGTTTGGCGAACAGCTCGGCGCGCGGCACGCCGCCGGCGTCCGGCGAGACGACGACGATCTTGTCGCCTTGCAGCCCCAGGTTCTTCAAGTGGTTGCAGAGCGTCGGCGCGGCCATCAGGTTGTCGACCGGGACGTCGAAGAAGCCCTGGATCTGCGCGGCGTGCAGGTCGAGCGTGACGATCCGCTCGGCGCCGGCCCGCTCGATCATGTTCGCGACCAGCTTGGCGGAGATCGGCTCGCGGCCTTTGGTCTTCTTGTCCTGCTTCGCGTAACCGTAGTACGGAATGACCGCGGTGATGCGGTTCGCCGAGGCGCGGCGGAGCGCGTCGATGATGAGCAGCAGCTCCATGATCGCGTCGTTCACGTTCGCGCCGTGGAGCGAGCGGCACAGCGATTGAACGACGAAGACCTCGGCCCCGCGGACGTTCTCGCGGATCTCGATGCGGACTTCTTCGTTCTTGAACCGGTCGACCAGCGCGTTCCCGACGCGGGTCTGCATCTTCTTGGCGATCTCCTCCGCCAACTGGCGGTTGGAGGTCCCGCTGAACAACAGGGGCGGCTGGACCACGAACTCGACTCCTTCTGCCTCCGGACGGCGCCGCGGCACCAGGGGGAAGCGAGGCTACCTTGCGGCAAGCGCCCCCAAGTGTCCTGGCTTGGTAAAGGGCGGGCCTCAACTCGGGTGGGGGGAAGCGTGTCTTAGACCAGCATGCCGAAATTCGAGCTCGTTTCGTCGTACCCGCTGGCCGGAGATCAGCCGAAGGCGACCCGGGCGCTCGCCGAGGGCGTGCTGCGGGGCGACCGCGCGCAGACGCTGCTCGGGGTGACGGGCTCGGGGAAGACGATGGCGATGGCGCGGATCGTCGAGCTGGTCCAGAAGCCGACCCTGGTCCTGTGCCACAACAAGACGCTGGCCGCGCAGCTGTGCGCCGAGTTCCGCGAGTTCTTTCCGCACAACGCGGTCGAGTACTTCGTCTCGTACTTCGACTACTACCAGCCGGAAGCGTACATCGCGCACACCGATACCTACATCGCGAAGGACAGCTCGATCAACGACGAGATCGAGCGGCTCCGGCACTCGGCGACGCAGTCGCTGCTGACCCGGCGCGACACGCTGATCGTCGCCTCGGTCTCGTGCATCTACGGGCTCGGCTCGCCGTCGGACTACATCGAGATGTCCGCCGACATCAAGATCGGCCAGAGCATCGACCGCGACGAGTTCCTGCGCAAGCTGATCGGGATGCAGTACCGGCGCAACGACCTGAACCTGGTGCGCGGGACGTTCCGCGTGCGCGGCGACACGCTGGAGTTCGTCGGCGTCGAGGAGGAGCTCGTGCACCGGATCGAGTTCTTCGGCGACGAGATCGAGGCGATCAACGTCGTCAACCAGCTCACCGGCGAGTACGTCACCTCGAAGGACGAGCTGAAGATCTTCCCGGCCAAGCACTACATCACGCCGGACGAGAAGCTGCGCCGCGCGATCGTCGAGATAGAAAACGAATTGGAAGAACGGCTGGCGTTCTTCAGGAGCCAGGGAAAGCTGCTCGAAGCGCAGCGGCTCGAGCAGCGCACGCGCTACGACTTGGACATGCTGCGCGAGGTCGGCTACTGCAACGGGGTCGAGAACTACAGCGCGCCGCTCTCGGGGCGTCTGCCGGGCTCGACGCCGTGGTGTCTGCTCGACTTCTTTCCGCAGGACTGGCTCTTGCTCGTCGACGAGTCGCACGTGACGCTCCCGCAGGTCCACGCGATGTACGGCGGCGAGCGCGCGCGCAAGATCTCGCTGATCGAGCACGGGTTCCGGCTCCCCTCGGCGATGGACAACCGGCCGCTGAAGTACGAGGAGTTCGACGCGCACCTGAACCAGGTGATCTACGTCTCGGCGACGCCGGCGACGTACGAAGTCGGCAAGTCGACGCAGGTCGCGGAGATGATCATCCGGCCGACCGGGCTCGTCGATCCCGAGGTCGAGGTCCGGCCGACGCGCCACCAGGTCGACGACTTGATGGACGAGATCCGCGCGCGGAGCGCCAAGGGCGAGCGCGTGCTGGTGACGACGCTGACGAAGAAGATGGCCGAGGACCTGACCGACTACCTGCTCGAGAACGGGATCAAGGTCCGCTACCTGCACAGCGAGGTCGAGACGCTCGAGCGGATCGCGATCCTGCGCGATCTGCGCAAGGGCGAGTTCGACGTGCTGGTCGGGATCAATCTGCTGCGCGAAGGCCTCGACTTGCCGGAAGTCTCGCTGGTCGGGATCCTCGACGCCGACAAGGAAGGCTATCTGCGCTCGGGGACCTCGCTGATCCAGACGATCGGCCGCGCCGCCCGCAACGTCGAGGGCAAGGTGATCATGTACGCCGACGTCGTCACGGAGTCGATGGCGCGCGCGCTCGGCGAGACGAAACGCCGCCGCGAGATGCAGGTGGACTACAACCGCGAGCACGGCATCGAGCCGAAGTCGATCCGCAAGGAAGTCCACGACATCCTGAGCCTGGTAGGCGGCGCCGAGGGCGGCGCGGACGCGGCGAACGCCGTGCGCGCCGAACACCTCCCCCGCGAGGTCGCCGAAGCGATGGCGAAAGAGATCGAGCGCAAGATGCGCGAGGCCGCCGCGAACCTGGAGTTCGAGAAAGCCGCCGCGCTGCGCGACGAGCTGGTCGCGCTACGCCGCCAGATCGGCGGCAACGAAAGCGTCCTCTTCCAAGGCAAAGCCCCGAAGATCTTCCAGCACGCCCTCAAAGAGCTGATCGGAACGTGAAGCGAACCGCACGGGAATTGCATCGATGTCGCTGAAATCGCCTGAGTCTGCGGCGTTCACGCCGCGGTTCGGCGGGCTCTATCGCAGCCTCGCGATCAACGTCGCGCTGCCGCTGATCGTCGTGCAGGTGCTCTTGCACCGCGGCGTCCCAGCGGTGACTGCGCTGGCGGTCGCGGCGATCTTTCCGTTCGCCGATGCGGTGGTCGGGCTGGCGCGAAAACGGCGCTTCGACCCGCTCGCCGTGCTGTCGCTGATCGCCATCGTCGGCGGCCTGGCTACCTCCGCGCTCTCCGGCAATCCGGCGTTCGCGGTCGCCAAGGAATCGGTGTTCACCTTCGTCTTCGGAATCGCGTTCTTGGCCTCGCTCGCCGCGAAGCGGCCGCTGATCTTTCAGCTTGGGCGCGAGTTCTCGACGGGCGGCGATCCGGCGCTCATGGCGATGTGGGACGCGCGCTGGGAGATTCCGGGATTCCGGCGCATCATTCGCCTGATCACCGCGGTGTGGGGCGCCGGACTCCTGCTGGAGGCATTTCTCCGCTTGATCGTCGCGTTCACGCTGCCGGTCGCGATCTCGACGATCGCTTCGCCGGTGCTCGGCATCGCGATGATCGGCGGCCTGATCGCCTGGACGCTCTTCTACATTCGCACGATCAGGCGCCGCGTCGCCGCCGCGCAAACCGCTTCGGCGGGATAACGGCCGCTACCGCATCCAGCGCCGGATCGACGCTGCGACTAGCCCGGGGTGATCGCACATCGGGAAGTGGTTGCCATTTGGGACGACAACCTGCTCGGCAGCGGGGAATCGCCGGCGCCATTCAGCCTGGAAACGGAACGGGTCGTTCCGCTCGCCGAAGATCGTCAGCACCGGCACGTCGCGCAGCGCGGCGAGCGCCGTTTCGGGTGGCGGGGTTGGTCCTGGAGACGGCGTCGATTTTCCATCGACGCCTCCGCAGTCTACGCAGTCCGGCGGGTCGGTCCGACACGGTGCGCGCAGCGCCGACGGCCGGAGTGACGCGAAACTTCGGCGCTTGCGGTGGGACGAGCGCGACGTCGGCATGTCCGCCCGGCCAGAGGTGAATGACCGGAACTCTTCCGATTGCGACATCGACGCTCTGGAAGTGACCGGCGATCTGATAGTGGTAACCAGCGCGTAACTTCGCCTCGACCGCGGTTCGCATGGCGGCTTCGCGCGAAGCCTGCGGGGCACTGACGCGGGCCCCTGGCGAGATCGGAGCTATCGAGCTAGTACGCGAGCCTGTGCACCCGGAAGCGAGAGAGCAGATGGCGGCGAACGCCACGACTCTGCGATGAACACCCGTCATTTTGACCTCCACCGAAGAGCGGCAGAGACTTGCTACAGTCGTATGCTAGCAGTGGCCGCATCCGGCGTCAATAGCGCTCCTGTAATGCGCCCGCTGATTGGACGCATGGTCGTTGGGGTCGTGTGGGCGGGATTGTTTCTGCTCACCGCGTGCACTCGTTCGACGGACGAGGGTGTGGGCGGGCGGCACCCCTGGACGCAGCCGGGCGTGTTGCGCATGGCGACCAGCCTGTCGCCGAACACGCTGAACCCGTTTCTTTCGACGCAGCAGGTCGAGGCGCTGATACAGGCGTTCGCGCTCGATCCGCTGGTCGCGGTCGACGAGAACGGGCACGACGTTCCGATCCTCGCGGCGGCGGTTCCGACGCTCGAGAACGGCGGGATCAGCCGCGACGGGCTCACCATCACGTACCGTTTGCGCAAGAACGTGCGCTGGCAGGACGGCGCGCCGTTCACCAGCCGCGACGTGGCGTTCTCCTATCACGCGATCATGAACCCGGCGACGACGGTCGCCACGCGGCACGGGTACGACGAGATCGCGCGCGTCGAGACGCCGGACAAGTACACCGCCGTGTTCCGGCTGAAGCGCCCGTTTGCGCCCGCGGTGCACACCTTCTTCGCGCACAGCGACGCGCCGTACTACGTTCTGCCGGCGCACCTGCTCGCGCGGTATCCCGATCTGAACCGCATCCCGTTCAATTCGAAGCCCGTCGGAACGGGACCGTTCAAGGTCGAGCGCTGGGTGCGCGGCGACCGGATCGAGTACGTCGCGAACGACGACTACTTTCTCGGCAAGCCGAAGCTGCGCCGGATCGTCGTGCACCTCGTGCCCGACGAGAACACGATCGCCAGCCAGATGCGCGCCCACGAGATCGACTGGTTCTCCGCCGCGACTCCCCGCATGTACCCGCAGCTGCGCGCGATCGAAGGCGTGGGCGTGCGGCTCGTGCCGATGAACGCGAACGACGCGATCCAGTTCAACACGAAGCGCGCGCCGTACGACGATTCGAACGTGCGCCGGGCGATCGGCTTGGCGATCGACAAGCCGCTGCTGGTGCGCGAAGCGACTTACGAGACGACCGTGCCGGCGACGGAGGACCTGCCCTGGTTCATGTGGGCGTTCGACCCGAAGGCCGGGACCACGGCCCGTGATCTGCCGCGCGCGAACGCGATGCTCGACGCAGCCGGCTGGAAACGCGGTTCCGACGGAATTCGGGTGAAAGACGGAAAGCGCTTCTCGATGAGCCTCGCCTATCGCAGCGACAGCATCACCGACCGCAATCGCGGCGTGCTGATCGCCTCGATGCTGAAAGACGCCGGGATCGAGACCGAGCTCAAAGGCTACACGACCGCGCTGTTGTACGGCCCGCCGGGCACCGGCGTCATGGCCGACGGAAAGTTCGAGGCCGCCTTGCAGACCTGGTACGCCGGCAGCGATCCGGACAACTCGACGCAGCTCACCTGCGACCAAGTCGCGCCGAAGGGGTTCAACTGGTCGCGCTACTGCAATCCCGCGATGGATGCCGCGCAGCACGCCGCGCTCTCGCACTACGACCGCCCGACCCGCAAGCGCGCCTACGCGACGATTGAAGAGCTGCTCGCGCGCGACGCGCCCTACGTCTACCTGTGGTGGCCGCGCCAGATCGAAGCGGTCAACTCCGATTTGAAACACTTCCGCCCCAACGGAATCATCGAGAACTGGAACGCTTGGGAGTGGTCGATCTAGCCCCGTATCTGGGGGCGAGGCCATGCTTTGATCAGTCGTTCGTGCGCCGAATCGTCGATCAGCGCCAGAAGCCGGCTCTGCCTCGTCTCCTCGCGCTTCGCGCTGACGACCCAGAAGGCTGCGAGGCGCCGGTACGACGGCGGCTGCCGCAGAAAGAACGCCCACGCGCGCTCGTTCCGCCGAAACGCTCGCTCCATCTCCGCATCGAGCGCGGCCGTTCGGCGCGCGTCGTGCGCGCGCTGCGCCGCGGCTTCATCGCGCCGAGCGAAGGCACGCAGCCCCGCCGGATGCATAAGCTTCAGCTCGACGAGCTCCTTCGCGCGCTTGATGTTCACCGCGCTCCAGCTGCTCGCGGCGGCGCGCGGCGTGAACCGAATCTGATACGATTCGTCGTCGATCGGACGGCGGATGCCGTCGATCCAGCCGAAGCACAGGGCTTCATCGATGGCTTGCTGCGGCGACATGCTTCGCCTGCCTGAAGCCTTCCTGTAGAAGCCGACGACGAGCACGTCGCTCGTCGCATGGTGCGCTTCGAGCCACCTTCGGAATGCCGCTTGGGTAGCGAAGAACTTCGGTTTCAGCCGCGCCCCTCCGGCGCCTTGCGAAACGCGCGCAGGTATTCGAGCGTTTGGCGGTCGATCGTGCCGTCCGCGCGCACGCGGTTCTCCAGGTTCTCCACGTGCATGAACGCGACCAGCGCTTCGCGCGCCGCGTCGTCGAACGGACCTTCGTCGTGCCGTGCGAGCGCGCCGGCGCGGACGAGCTCGCCCACGATCTCGCGGCCGAGCGCGTCGTCGATCTCGAGCACGTCATGCGGTTCGGCCGGGAAGTGGTACAGCTTGTGCAGGTCCAGCAATCGCGCCAGCTCGTCGATCGGCGCGGGGTGGTCGTCGACGCGCAGGTCGACGTAGCGGTCGTTGAAGCCGCCGTAACCGCCGCCCGGCTTCACGACGATCAGCGCGGCGCTCTGCTGGCCGCGCTTGTCACCGCCTTCGCGCTGCCCCGCCGCGAGCGCGGCGACGAGCCGGTCCGCGAGCGTGCCGCGGGCATGCGCGAACGCCTCCGCCATCGCATCGACGACCGCCGGGCCGGCGAGGCAGTTTCCTTGCGCCGCGAAGCCGTCGCGCGCGATCCCGCCGGCCCACTCGATGCAGCGCGCACCGGTGTAGGTCGCGCTGCGGCCGCCGGCGGCGACGATCCCGAACTGGCGGTCGTCGGCGTTCTCGTCGGCGGCGACCAGCGTTTGCGCGATCTGCTCGGGCGGCTCCCCGCCGCGCAGCAGCTCGAGCGCGCGCGGGCCGAAGCTCGTGTTCGCCCACGCCTGCGTCGCGATCGCGCCGGCGCCGGCCTCGAGCCAGGGAACGACGGCGCCGACGGCGAGAAACTTGGACTGCACGGCGATCCCGATCTCGCCTTTGTCGGGATCGGCGGCCACGATCGAAAACGTCGAGAGCACGACCGGTCCGTTCGAAACCGGACGGCCCACTCTTTCCGAGAGGACCACCATGGCGGCGGGCTATCAGATCTACGTCAGCTTTTCCGGCGAGTCGGGCGCGAAGATCGAAAACGTCGGCGCGCTCTCGGCGACCGGCGAGTATCTCGGCGAAGTCCTCAGCGGCGGCGGCCCGTACGACGAGCTGCGCGGCCTCGCGGTCGACTCGGCTGGCCGGCTGTACGTCGCGAACGCGTACAAGAAGGGCTCCTCGGTCGACGTCTTCTCGGCGACGGTCAACGCCGACGGCTTCAGCCGCGACTTCCTCGGCACGCTGATCACGCCGAAATCGACGAACGCGCTGCTGCACCCGTACGGCGTCGCGTTCGACGGCGACAACCTGTTCGTCTCGAGTCAGGACACCAACGTCGTCTCCTCGTACGCGATCTCCGGGAAGAAGATGCCGAAAGCGACCACGCAGCCCGTCGCGCCGTACCTGCTGAAGCTCAACAAGAAGGGCAGCTATTACGACGGAACGTTCGTCGCGTCGGCCGAGCCGGTGCCGATCGGAAAGAAGAAGCCGGTGACGCCGCCAGCCGTCGATCCCAAGGACGGCGGCCTCTCGATGGAAGGCTTCGACCCGCAGACCGTGGAGCAAGAGCCGCACGCGGCCGACGCGTCCGACGCGGCGCTCCCGGCGAAGCAGCAGGCCCGCCACTCGGTGCGCGGGATCGCGTTCGCCGGAAAGCGGTTGTACGTCGCGGACCAGGCGAAGGACCGCGTCGGCATCTACGGCCACAAGCAAGGGACGTTCCACGGCTGGATCAATGCGACCGCGGACACGAGCGTGAACCCACACACGATGGACAAACCCGTCGGCCTCGCGGTGAACCCGGCGAACGGAAACGTCTACGTCGGCAGCCCGAAGAACGAAGCGATCTTCGCGTACGACCCGGCGACCGGCGTGCTCAGCCTGGTGATCAGCTCGGCGACCAGCTCGACCACGGGCGACCTGCCGAGCGCGGCCGAGGCGCTGCAAGACCTCTCCGGGCTGTCGTTCACGCCGGACGGCGGCACGCTGATCTTCGGCAGCCGCAAGCAGATGCAGCTCTATCAGCTGAACCTTTCGACCAACGAGCTCGCGCCGTTCGGCGAACAGCTCAAAGACGCGCCCGAGTGCGTGCTGGTGGTCAGCCTCTAGCGCGCAGGACCGCGCGCAGACCGCTGCGCGGGACCGGCGGCACGAGCGGCCAGTTCGGGGTGAGATCCTGCGGCGGCAGCGTCCAGTCGTAGCCGCGCACGAGCCGGGCGGTGAACAGCGCCATGAAGATCGCGGTGAGGTCGAAGCCAGGACAGCGGTGTCCGTCGGGCGGGCCCGCGCCTTGCGGCGTGTACGCGAACGCGTGCGCGCGGTGCTCGGCGCGTTCGCCGAACCGGTCGGGATCGAAGCGTTCGGGATCGGGGAAGCTCGCCGCCTCGCGGTCGTTCGTCCACACCGCCGCCGCGACGCCCCAACCTTCCGGGATGGTGAAGCCGTCGACCACGAACGCGCGCCGCGCCTTGCCCATGACGATCGGCACGATCGGCGCCAGACGCCGCACCTCGTTGACGACTTGCATGAGGTACGCGTTCGCCGCCAGCTCGCGCAGCGTCGGTGGTTCGGAAAGCGTCGCTACCGCCGCGGCGAGGCGCTCGCGCACGTCGGGATACTGCGTCAACGAGACGATCGTCGTGGCGAGCTGTCCGAACACGATGAAGCCGGCCAGGAAGAGATGGTGCAATTCGCCGGGCGCGTCGTCGTCGGCGATCGTGGTGCCGTCGTCGAGTCGGGCTGCGAGGAGCCGCCCGAGGCCGTCGTCGTACGCGCGGTCGCGGTGCGCGCGGACCAGCGTCCGGTAGTACGCGAGCGCGTCGTCCTTCGCGCGGACGCCGTTCGTGTACGGGGTTCCCGGGAGCGGGATCGGCAGCGAGGTGAAGGCGGCGGCAATGCGCTCGCAGCGCTGCACGAGCGCGACCAGGTCCGGTCCGGGCTCGAGGCTCGCAAAGACCGCGCCTAGCGTTTCGATCACGAGCCGCTTGAGCTCGTCGTTCCAGCCGATCTCGCCGGCCTCGCACCAGCGCGCGAACGCCGCGTCGACGAAGCGCGTCATCGTAGGCAGATACGACTCGATCGCCTCGCGCGAGAGCGCCGCCTCGACGGACCGCCTGCGCCGCGCGTGCGCGTCGCCGTTGAGGCCGTTCACCACGGTAGGCCCGCCGAAGAGCGTTTGAATGTTCCCCGGATTCGCGCCTTCGCGCACGACGTTCGCCGGATCGTAGAACGCCTCGAGCGGTTCCGGGCCGCTGAGCACCGCGGTCTTGCGCCCGAGCAGGTTGGTGCGAAACACGCGCCCGTGCTTGGCGCGCCGCTCCTGCACGAACGCGAACGGGTCTTTGACGAACGCGAGCGTTTCGCCGAGCCCGGGAAGGCCGTTGCTGCCCGGCGGCAGCGTGGTCGCCGGCAGGGTAGCGGTTGCCATGCGCCAGCATTCCTCGCCACCGGCCCGGGCCCTGGACGCGCCTTCGAGCCGCGCCAGGAACTCACAGGGCGGATGACGTTCACCCTCACCACGATGAAGGAGGTCCGAATGCACGTCCGACGACTGGGTGCCACCCTCACCGCCGCGTTCGCGCTCGCCGCGCTCGCCGGTCCGGCGCCGACGCGCGCCGCCGATCAGCCCGAGATCGTGATCGGCGCCGTCTTGCCGCTCACCGGAACGCTCGCCCAGACCGGCGCGGGGCTGCGCACCGCGATGGTGCTGGCGCAGGATCTGGTGAACGGTCACGTCAGCTACCCGCTGCCGGCCGTCGGGAAGAGCGGCTTGCCGCACCTGAACCACGCGCGCATCCGGATCGAGTTCGCGGATTCGCAAGGAAAGCCGGACCAGGCGCGCGCCGCGGCCGAGCAGCTCATCACGCAGCAGCACGCCGTCGCGCTGATCGGCACCTACGCATCCTCGACGACGGCGACCGCCTCGCAAGTCGCGGAGCGCTACGGGATCCCGTTCCTCAACCCCGACTCCACCTCGCCGGGGCTCACCTCGCGCGGCCTGAAGTGGTTCTTCCGCACGACGCCGCACGACGGCACGTTCGCCGAGAACTTCGTCCAGTTCTTGAGCGATCTCAAGAAGACGAAGAAGGACATCGGCGTGAAGCGCGTCGCGATCGTCGGCGAGGACGGCTTGTTCGGCACCGGCGCCGGCGACGCCGAAGACGCCGCCGCGAAGAAGGGCGGATACGACGTCGTCACGCGCGTCTCGTATCCCGCCACCACGACCGAGGTCAACGCCGAGGTGCAGAAGGTGAAGGCGGCCGCGCCGGACGTGATCATGCAAGCGTCGTACCTGCCCGACGCGCTGCTGTTCATGCGCGGCTACAAGCAGCAGGGCGTGAACGTCAAGGCGATCCTGGCGCAGGACGCCGGCTTCATCGACCCCGGCTTCGTGCGCACGCTCGGCGGTGACGCGGACGGCGTCTTCACGCGCGAAGTCTTCTCGCTCGACATCAAGCACCGCAACCAGGCGGTCCCGCTCATCGACCAGCTCTTCCGCCAGCGCTTCGGCGACAAGCCGCTCGACGGCAACACCGCGCGAGACTTCATGGGCGTGCTGGTGATCGCGGACGCGATCGACCGCGCCGGCTCGACGAAGCCCGACGCGATCCGCGACGCGCTGCGCAAGACGAACATTCCCGGCAAGCTCACCCTCATGCCGTGGAACAGCATCAAATTCGACGACACCGGGCAGAACGTCGGCGGCTCCGGCATCATCGAGCAGGTCCAGGACGGCAAGTACGAGACGGTGTGGCCGTTCGACGTCGCGGTGAGAAAACCGATCTGGCCGATGCCGGCGTGGAAGCGCTGAGCACCTTCGCGCAACTGCTCGCGGCCGGTGTGCTGACCGGCCTCGTGTTCGCGCTGGTCGCGGTCGGCCTGACGCTGGTGTACGGAGTGATGGACGTGGTGAACTTCGCGCACGGCGAGTTTCTGATGCTCGCGATGTACGCGACGCTCGGGCTCGCGCTGCTCGGGCTGGGTCCGCTGCTGGGGCTGCCGCTGGTCGCGATCGCGCTGTTTTTGTTCGGAATCGTCGTCTACCGCGTTTTCGTCCGGCGGCTGCTGGCGGGACCGCCGGAGGCGACGGTGTTCGGAACGTTCGGGCTGCTGGTGCTGCTGCAAGGGCTTGCGCAGGCGCTGTTCACCAGCGATTACCGCTCGGTGCCGGCCCCGCCGCTGCAAGCGACGATCCGGTTCGGCCCGCTCGCGCTCTCGCAGGCGACGCTGGTCGAAGGCGCGGGCGCGCTGATCCTCACCGCGGTGCTGTTCGCGTTCGTCGAGTACACCGAGACGGGCCGTGCGATGCGCGCCGTCGCCGAAGACCGCGTCGCGGCGACGCTGATGGGGATCGACGTGCAGCGCATCAACGCGCTCGCTTTCGGAATCGGCGCTGCGTGCGTCGGCGCGGCTGGCGCGCTGCTGATGCTCTCGTATCCGGTCTACCCGACCGCAGGTGCGTCGTTCGCGCTGACGGCGTTCGTCGTCGTCGCGCTCGGCGGGTTCGGCAGCATTCACGGCGCGCTGGTCGGCGCGCTGCTCGTCGGCTTGCTCGAAGTCTTCGGCGGCTTCTACCTCGCGCCCGAGCTGAAGATGGTGCCGGTGTACCTGGCCTACCTGGCCGTCGTGCTGCTGCGGCCGCAAGGATTGTTGGGCCGGCGATGACGACGGCGCGCCCGCATCTCATCGCGCTCGTCGCGCTCGTCGCGCTCGGGCTGCTCGCGGTGCTCGGGCTGCGCGACGCCGTCGTGCTCGATCTGATCTTCACGCTGCTGCTGTACGCGGTGCTGGGGCAGTCGTGGAACTGGATCAGCGGCTACGCGGGGAACATCTCGTTCGGGCACGCGATCTTCTTCGGCTGCGGCGCGTACGCGGCAGCGCTGTGCGTGACGCACGGGCTCTCGCCGTGGCTGGCGTTCCCGGCCGGCGCGGTCGCCGCGGCGCTGCTGGCGCTCGTCACGGGCTTTCCGACACTCGGCTTGCGCGGGCACTACTTCTCGATCGCCACGATCGCGGTCGCGGCGCTGGTCGACGCGTTCGTGCGGAACACGCCGTGGTTCGGGCGCGCGAACGGCTTCGAGCTGCCGATCGCCTCAGGCTGGGCGGCGCTGCAGTTTGCGGAGAAGGGACCGTACGTGCTGCTCGCGCTCGTGCTGTTCGCAGCGGTGCAGCTCGCTACGATCGCGCTGGAGCGCTCGCGGCTCGGTTATTATCTTCGCGCGCTGCGCGCGAATCACGCTGCCGCGGCGTCGGTGGGGATCGACGAGCGGCGCTTCAAGCTGATCGCGTTCGCCTGGTCCGCGGCGATGGCCGCGGCAGCGGGCGTGCTGTACGCGCAGTACACGCTGTTCGTCGATCCGCCCTCGACCCTGGCGCTCGCGATCTCGATCGACATCGCGCTGATCGGCGTCGTCGGCGGGATCGGAACGCTGTGGGGGCCGGCGGCCGGCGCGCTGGTCTACGTCGTGCTGGCCAAGGCGGTCGCGCTGCGGCTCGGCGGCGCGGGAAAGGGATACGATCTCGTGATTTACGGTGCCATCATCTGCCTGATCGCCGCGCTACGCCCGCACGGAATCGTGGGAACGATCGTCGACGCGCTGCGCCGCCGCCGCGGGGCGGTCGCTACCGTGCCGGCGGCGGTGCTTGCGACGATACTTGCGTTCCTGTTCGTCCCGGGTCACGCGTCCGCCGCCGATTCGCCGATCGACACCGCGCTCGCAAAGCGCGCCTGGGCCGAGCGGCAGGCGGCGTGCGATAGCGACCGCGGCGCGTTTTGGGGCATCTCGCTGTGCGGGCCGCAGTTGTTCGTCGACCCGCAAACGCATACCGCGGTCGCAAATCGCGATACGCCGTCGCTGCATGCCACACAGCGGGATGGGGTGTGGGTCGGGACGCTTCCGGCGTCGTTCCCCACCTCGAACACCGCGATCACGCTCGACGGCGAGCGGTGGTCGATGGTGATGTGGCCGCTTCCGAACGACCCGATCGAGCGGCGCATTCTCGTGGTTCACGAGTCGTGGCACCGCATCCAGGACCAGCTGCGCCTTCCGATGGCCAATCCGTCCAACGACCACCTCGAGACCGCCGACGGGCGGTACTGGCTCGAGCTGGAATGGCGCGCGCTTGCGCGTGCCGCGACGATGACCGGCACGGCGCGCCGTACGGCGGTCGCCGACGCGCTCGCCTTCCGCGCGGCGCGCTTTCGCCGCTTTCCCGGCGCTGCCGCAACCGAGAACGCGCTCATGATCAACGAAGGGCTCGCCGAGTACACCGGCGTCGCGCTGACCACGCCGGCGGCCGATCGCGCCGTGCGCGTCGTCGAGCGACTGCTCAGCGGACGGCAGCGCTCGAGCTTCGTGCGTTCCTTCGCGTACGCGTCGGGGCCGGCGTACGGGACGCTGCTCGACTGGGCTGCGCCCGGCTGGCGCCGCGGGCTGCGCGGCGGTGCTGATCTCGGCGCGCTGCTCGCTCGCGCGTACGGCGTCGAAGCCGACGCGTCCGCGGCGAGCCGGCGCGCAACGGCGTACGACGACGGCAGCCTGCGGTTCGCCGAAGACGCGCGCGCCGCGCGCATCGCGGCCCGCATTTCGCGGTATCGAGCGCAGTTCGTCGACGGGCCGGTACTGCGAATTCCACTGCGCGACGCGCAATATTCGTTCGACCCGAATTACGTCAGCCCCGTGCCGGGAGCAGGCAGCGTGTACGGCAATTTCGAGCTGCGCGGCTGGTTCGGTGAGCTGGAAGCGCCGGATGGCGCGCTGATCACGCCGGAGCCGGTGAGGGCGGTCGTCGCGGCGCCGCCGAACCTTACGACGACGTCGACGGCGGCCTGGAAGCTGACCCTTGCGCCGGGCTGCGCGCTCGTCCCGGATGTGCGCCCCGGCGACATGACGGTGCGCTGCGGGCGATGAGCGAGCCGGTGCTGCGCGTGCGCGGGCTCGCCAAGCGCTTCGGCTCGCTGCGCGCGCTCGACGGCGTCGAGCTCGAGGTCGCCGAGGGTTCACTCGCCGGGCTGATCGGTCCGAACGGCGCGGGGAAGACGACGGCGTTCGGCTGCATCGCCGGCGCCTCTAAGCCCAGCGCCGGTAGCATCACGTTTCGTGGGCGCGAGATCGCAGGCACGGCGTACCATCGCGTCGCCGCGCTCGGGATCACGCGGACGTATCAAGTCGTGCAGACGTTCGCCGACATGACCGTGCTCGAGGCGACGACCACCGGCGCGCTGTTGCGCCACCCGCGCCTGCGCGACGCCGTTGCGCATGCCGAAGAAGTGCTGGCGTTCGTCGGCTTGGCCGAGAAGCGCTATCGGCTCGGCCGCGCGCTGACGATCGCCGACAAGAAGCGGCTCGAGGTGGCGCGCGCGCTCGCCACCGAACCGTCGCTGCTGCTCCTCGACGAGGTGATGGCCGGCCTCACGCCCGCGGAGTGCCGCGACGCGGTCGAGCTGCTGCGCCGCATCCTCGCGCGCGGGATCACCGTGCTGATGGTCGAGCACGTGATGGAAGTCCTCATGCCGATCGCCGAGCACGTCGTCGTCATCGCCGCCGGCAAGACGATCTTCAGCGGAACGGCCGCCGATGCCGTGCGCGATCCGCGCGTCGTCGAAGTTTACCTCGGCTCGCCGCTCGAACACGGCGAGATAGCGGGCACGTCATGAACCCGTCGACAGCGCCACGCCCAGCCGTTCTGCTGGAGATCGACGGCCTTGCCGTGGCGTACGACGGGATGCGCGCGCTGCAGGACGTCTCGTTGCGCGCGGAGGCGGGAACGATCGTCGCGCTGGTCGGCGCGAACGGCGCCGGAAAGACGTCGCTCCTTCGCGCGATCAGCGGCCTCGCGCGCGCATCGCAAGGCACGATTCGCTTCGGCGGCGCCGACATCACCCGCATGGCCCCGCACCGCATCGTGCGGCTTGGCATCGCACACGTCCCGGAAGGCCGCCGCGTCTTCGCGTCGGCTACCGTCCGCGACAACCTGCTGCTAGGCGCGTTCGTCGACCCCGATGCGGCGCGCCGCGCGGCTCGCTTAGACGCCGCATTCGCCGCATTCCGGATCTTGCGCGAGCGCCTCGATCAGCGTGCCGCGACGCTCTCGGGCGGCGAGCAGCAGATGCTCGCGATCGCGCGCGGCACCATGAGCGGGCCGCGGCTGCTGATGCTCGACGAGCCGTCGCTGGGGATCGCCCCGAAGCTGATTCCGCAAATCTACGCGGGCATCCGCGCGATCGCCGCGAACGGCACGACGGTGCTGCTGGTCGAACAGAACGTGCGCGAGGCGCTCGCCGTCGCCGACACCGCGTACGTGCTGCAAACCGGCCGGGTCGTTCTGCACGGCGCCGCGCACGACCTGATCGGAGATCCGCTGGTGCAAGAAGCGTTCCTGGGAATCAGCGTCGCGTGACGGCGGGGGACGCCTTCGAGACATGATTTCGTCCCCGCGGATATTCGCCGCCTTGAGGGAGATCGCGTACTTGTCCGTCCGCTTCCGCGGCCGGCTCACGGGCGCCGTGTACCTCGCGTACTTCGTGCTGGCGGTCGGCGCGCAGGCCCTCGTCGGCCATGTCGCTTCGGGCGTGAGCACCGGTGCGAATGTCGTCGCGACGCTGTGCTACGCCGTGCTCGTGATCTTGCTGTACGGCCTGTTCTTGCCGCAGAGCCCGACGCGATCGGGCATCGCCGCGCTGGTCGGGATAGCGGGGTGCGTCGTGACCATTCTGGCGCTCTTCAACGCGCTTCCGCGCCAGGTGAGCCCGCTGTTGTTCTTCGGGCCGTACTGTGCGATCATCGGCTACCTCATCGTGGCGTCCGGCTTCGTCCCACGCGCGATCGGCTTGCTGCTGGTCTTGGCTGGGATGGGATGGGTCGCGTTCGCCGCGGGTCTGCTGCCGGCGCCGGCGACGAAGGCCGTCGAGGCGCTCGGCATCCTCGCCGAGGCCGCGCTGATGATCTGGCTGCTCGCGGCCGGGATCGACATGACGCGCTGGAACGCGCTCGTCGAGGTGGCGAGCGACGACGCTTCCTCCTCGGGAGAGCCGGCATGACGTGGCGCGCCGGCGTGGACATCGGTGGAACTTTCACCGATCTGGTCGCGCTGGCCGACGACGGGCGGCTGATTCGGCACAAGGTTTCCTCGACGCCGCGGGCGCCGGAAGACGGGCTGCTCGAGGCGTTGCGCGCGCTGCTCGGCGAGGTGGCAGCGGGTGAGATCGCGCTTGTCGCACATGCCAGCACCATCGCGACGAACGCGCTGCTGGGCCAGGTGCATTTGGAACTGCCGCGCGTCGCGTTCATCACGACCGAAGGGTTTCGCGACGTGCTGGAGATCGGGCGGCAGAACCGCAGCGCGATCTACGACCTCAACGTCACCCGGCCGAAACCGCTGGCAAGGCGTGAAGACCGGCTCGTCGTACGCGAGCGGCGCACGCACGACGGAGGCGTCCTGCGCGCGCTCGATACGGAGAGCGTCGGCGCGGCCGTCGCGACGATCGAGCAACGCGGGATCAAGGCCGTCGCCGTCGGGTTGCTGCATGCCGACGTGGACGGCTCGCACGAGCGCGAAGTCGCCGAAGCGCTGAAGGCTGCGGTGCCTGACGTCGAGGTGTCGCTTTCGTCGGAGATCGATCCGCAGTACCGCGAGTACGAACGGTTCTCGACGACCGTCGTCAATGCTGCGCTGGCGCCGATCGTGTATGCGTACCTCGAGCGCGTTGCTCGTGGCGTGCGGGCGGCAGGCGTGCAGGCGCCGATCTTCGTGATGCGATCCGACGGCGGGATGGCGGCGCTCAAGTCGGCTTCGCGGCGGCCGGCGACGCTGATCGAGAGCGGGCCGGCAAGCGGCGTCATCGGTGCCGCGTACGTCGGACGAGCGCTCGGAATCGACAACGTGCTCTCGTTCGACATGGGTGGCACGACTGCGAAAGCAGGCACCGTCTTTCGCGGTGTTCCGGAGATCAGCGCGTCGTTCGAAGCGGCCGGTGCCACGCACAGCGGTCGTTCCGTCAAGGGCAGCGGCTATCCGGTGCGGTTTCCCTTCGTCGATCTCGCCGAGGTCAGCGCCGGCGGTGGCACGATCGCGTGGATCGATGCCGCCGGAACGTTGCGCGTCGGGCCGCTCTCGGCCGGTGCTGATCCCGGTCCGGCCTGTTACGGCAGCGGCGACAAGCCGACCGTTACCGACGCGAACGTCGTGCTGCGCCGGTTGAACCCGCGCGCGCTGCTCGACGGCGCGTTCCCGATCGACGCCGATCGTTCGCGCACCGCCGTGGAGTCGGTCGCCGCGCCGGTCGGCGGTGACGTCGAGCGCGCGGCGGCGGGAATCGTCGCGCTGGTCGACGCCGCGATGGCGAAGGTGCTGCGGATTGTCTCGGTCGAGCGTGGGCACGATCCGCGTGACTTCACGCTGCTGGCCTTCGGCGGCGGCGGTCCGCTGCACGCGTGCGCCGTCGCGGCCGACATCGGCGTCGCGCGCGTCGTCGTCCCACCGATGCCGGGCGTGTTCTCGGCGTACGGTCTGCTCGCGGCCGACGTGCGCGTCACCGCGGTCCGCTCGATCGTCGCGCCGGCCGGCGACCAGACGTGGACGCGCACGCGCAAGCTGTTCGACGCGCTCGCGCGCGAAGGCGACGCCGCGCTCGGCGATCAAGGCGTCGCGAAAGCCGACCGCAGCTTCCTGCGCGAGCTCGACTTGCGCTACGTCGGCCAGTCGACCGAGCTCGTCGTCACTGCACCGAAGTCGCTCGAGGACGCGGTCGAAGCGTTCCACGTGCGCCACGAACAGCGCTACGGCTTTGCCGCGCGCCAGGATCCGGTGGAGATCGTCACGGCGCGCGTCGTCGGCATCGGCACGACGCCGAAGCCGCGGCTCATCGCCGCCGCCGCGCCGGCGAAACGCGCGCCGGAGCAGCGCGCATTGCGCGAGCGCCGCGAGGTCTTCGACGGAAATACTTTCGTCGAGACGCCGGTGTACGCGCGCGCGCTGCTGCGCCCGGGCGATGCGTTCGAGGGGCCGGCCGTCGCCGAACAGTACGACGCGACGACGTACGTCGCGCCGAGCTGGAGCGCCCGCGTCGACCCGTTCGGCAACCTCGTTCTGGAGAACGCCCGATGATCTCCGCGCTCGACCCGATCACCGCAGAGCTCGTCGCGTCGGCGCTCGTGTACGCGAGCGAGGAGATGGGGATCGCGGTGCGCGACGCCGCATACTCGCCGAACATCAAGGAACGGCTCGACCACTCCTGCGCGCTCTTCGACGCGCGCGCGCGGCTCGTCGCGCAGGCCGAGCACATCCCCGTCCATCTCGGCTCGCTGCCGTGGGGCCTGCGCCGTTCGCTGAAGTGGCTCGAAGAGCGCGGGCGCCCGCTCGCGCGCGGCGAGATGGTTGTCGTCAACGACCCGTACCTGTCCGGAACGCATCTCAACGACGTCACGGTGATCCGCGCGATCTACCACCGCGACCGGCTCGTCGGCTACGCCGCGAACAAGGCGCACCACACCGACGTCGGCGGCGCGGTCCCCGGCTCGATGCCGCCCGACGCGCGCGATCTGTTCGCCGAAGGCGCCGTGTACACGCCCACTCTACTCGTGCGCGACGACCAGGTCGTCGACGAGACCGTCGAACTGCTGCGCGCGAACTCGCGCACCCCCGAAGCGCGCGCCGGCGACTTGCGCGCGCAGATCGCCGGCAACAACGTCGGCGAGCGGCGCTTCCTAGAGCTGGTCGAGCGCTACGGGGTCGATTTCGTCGAAGCCGCGCTCGACAAGGCGCTGGCCGACGGCGAGCGCCGCACGCGCGCCGCGCTGCGCGAGCTCCCCGACGGCGCGGTGACGCACGAAGACGTCATGGAAGACGAGCGCGGCGAGCCGACGATCGTGTTGCGCGTGCGGCTCGACAAACGAGCCGACACGCTCGTCCTCGACTACGCCGGAACCGCGCCGCAACGCGCGATGCCGCTGAACGCCGTCTACGGCGTCACGCTCTCCGGCGTCTACTACGCGGTGCGCGCGGTGACCGATCCGCGCATCCCGATGAACGACGGCTCGTTCACGCCGATCACCGTCCACGTTCCGGAAGGGACGCTGCTCAATCCGCGCCGGCCCGCGCCGGTGAGCGCCGGGAACGTCGAAACGTCGATGCGCAACGCCGATCTCGTCCTCGGCGCGCTGGCGAAGCTGGCGCCGGGGCGCGTCCCCGCGCAGAGCGGCGGCTCGATGAACAATGTCATGATCGGCGGGCTCGACGGGGCCGGGAAGTCGTGGGCGTTCTACGAGACGAACGGCTGCGGAATGGGCGCGCGCCCGCACGCCGACGGAATCGACGGCATTCACGTGCACATGACGAACACGCTGAACACCCCGATCGAAGCGATCGAACGGCAGATGCCGATGCTGATCACCGCGTACGAGTTCGCCGAGTCGAGCGCGGGCAACGGCGAGCGGCGCGGTGGTTCCGGGCTCGTGCGCGGCTTCATGCTGCGCAACGGCATCGCGACCGCGTCGCTGCTCGCCGAGCGCCACGCCGTGCGCCCCCACGGCACCATGGACGGTAAGGACGGCGCGACCGGCGCGCACTTCTTCGTCAAAGCCGGCGCGGTCAGCGAATTGCCCGCGAAGACGTCGGTTCAGATGGAGCCCGGCGACGCGATCATCGTGCGCACCGCCGGCGGCGGAGGCTACGGCGATCCCGCGCAGCGCGATCCGGCCGCCCGCGCGCGCGACACGGCCGACGGGATCACCACGGCCGAATGACCGCCGCGGAGATTCGCGCGGCGATCCGCGCGGGGACGCTGAGCGGTCCGACGGAGCGCCTCGCGCCCGAGCGCGTGCAGGCGAATCTGGTCGTGGTCCCGCGCGAGTACGCCGACGAGCTGGCCGACTTGTGCGCGCGCAACCCAGTGCCGTGCCCGCTCCTCGAACGGCTCGCGGCCGGCGCGTTCGAGCCCAACTGCGCTCCCGGCGCCGATCTCCGTACGGATCTCGGCCGTTATCGCGTCTGGCGCGAGGGCGAGCTCATCGAGCAGCCGCGCGAGGTTCGCGCGCACTGGACCGGCGATCTGGTCGCCTTCCTGATCGGCTGCTCGTTCACGTTCGACCACGCGCTCACGCAGGCAAATCTCCCGGCGCGCCACTACGTGCTGAACTGCAACGTACCGATGTACCGCACCAGCGTCCCGCTCGCACCGGCGGGACGGCTGCGCGGCACGATGGTCGTCAGCATGCGCCCGTACAAACCGGCCGACGTCGAACGCGTCCGCGACGTGACGCGCCCGTATCGCATCGGCCACGGCGAGCCGGTCGCCTGGGGCGATCCCGCGCAGTTCGGCATCGCCGATCTGATGCGCCCCGACTACGGTGACCCGCCGGTCCTCGAACCGGGCGACGTCCCGGTCTTCTGGGGCTGCGGCGTCACCCCGCAAAACGTGATCGTCGCCAGCGGCGTCCCCTTCGCGATCACGCACGAACCAGGCCACATGTTCGTCACCGATCTGCTCCACACGGACATGACGGCGTTGCAATCAGGCATCGCTTCGCGACCCTGACGGCGCCGAAACCGTCGCTGACATTCAGCGGCTTCCGACTGCGTCGTGCAGGGCGCGGCCGATCTCGCTGCGCGAGTAGCCGCGGCGCACCAAAGAGTGCACGAACTCTGCGACCGCGTCGTGCAGCGCCGCGTGCGCGGCGCCGTCGCGCGTTGCGGGCGGCTTCACCGCGATGCGCGTCCCGCGGCGCCCGTCGGCTTCGATCCAGCCGTTCTGCTGCAGGTCCGCGTACGCGCGCGCGACGGTGTTCGGCGCGACGCGCAGATCGCCGGCGAGCTGGCGGACCGTCGGCAGCGGTGCGCCGGGCGGGAGATCGCCGCTCTGCACGAGCGCGCGCACTTGGTCGACGATCTGCTGGAAGGGCGGAGCGCTCGCGCTTGCGTCGACGACGATGAACGCGTCGGCGCTCACGCGCCCGCCGTCCGCGGCGTCCGCAGCCCCGCGGTGAACCACGACAGCAGCACGATCAGCAGGCCCACTTCGTACGTCAAGCGGAGGATCGTGCCGTCGGCGCCCATGTGCACCGACTGAATCATCGCGAGCGCGATCGGACAGAGCGAGAGGAACAGCAGATACGCGACGCGCGTGACGCGCAGCTGCTCGTCGACGTACGCGTCGATCGCGACGTCCTGCGCCGAGACGGCAGCCGGGCGGCGCGCGAGGCGCAGCGCCAGCGCGAGGATCACGATCCCGAACGCGCTCGCGATCGCGAGCTCGATGCGGCCGCCGAGTCCGCCGTCGACCGCCGCAAGCGCGAGCGAGCCGGCGATGAGAACGGCTGCGCAGCCGATCGCGATCCCGAGCGCCGGGTCGAAGGCCGGGCGCGGCCGCAGAACGGCGGCGCGGCGCGAGGCGCCGTCGGGATTGCGGCCTTCGAGCCGCAAGATGAAGATGGCGATCGCGAGGATCGCGATCGAGGCGAGCGCGACGAGCGCGTGCGGCCACGCCGCCGTGACGGCGCAGCACACGAGGACCGCGACGCCCATCCGGCGCGCGTCCGTCTCGACTTGCGGATCGTTGCGCCGCGCGATCGCCGAGTCGACCCGCGAGCGAAGAATCGCGGCCGCGTCGCGCTCGGCGGCGCTCGGTTCACGTCCGAAGAGGCGCGAGAGCCTCGCGCGCACAGCGAGCCGCAGCCAGACGTACTTGAACGTCGTGCGGTCGAGCTGCGCGACGTACCGCCGCGGCGCGAAGACGATCCACAGCGCCGCGAACCCGAGCCCGATCGCCACGCCGAAACTGAAGCCAAATTGAAAGTCGGTCATTGTACCAAGGGTCTAACACAGAACGAGCCTCTGTGTCAACGCCTTGGTACAAACTCGCGCTTTGGCTCAGACGGCCTTGACTTGCTCCTAAGTTAATAGTAGAGTGGCCGCGGACGCGATTCTTAAATTATTAAGACTTCTTGAATCGGAGGACGGCGTGAACAAAACGGGCCGGCGCGCGGCGTTCTGGGCCATCGGCTTCACGGCTCTGGCTTGGTGCTCAGCGCTCGCCGGAGCGTCCGCCGAGACCGGCGGAAGCCGCGGCGTTTTGGCGATCCCGACCGTGCAGCCGCCTCCGCCGCTCGCGCCGTCCGCCGAGCTCGCCACCTGGAAAGACGCCGCGGTCGTCACGCTGCCGTGGGACGTGCAGCACCAGAAGGCCGCTTCGCAAGAGTCGACCGCCCGCATCGCGACCGACGGCGCGAACATCTACGTCCGCTTCGACGTGAAACAGCGCGAGGCACTCCTCGTGCAGCAGCACACCAACGACGTCGGCGACGGGACCGACGACGAAGTATGGATCGACCTGTGGCCGAACGGCACCAGCGGGTTCTACTACCAGTTCGCCGCGACTTCGAACGGCACGCACTACCAGTACTCGTCGGAGAACACCGCGTACTCGCCGACCTGGACTTCGTTCGGCGCCGCGTACCCCGGCGGTTTCACCGTCACGATGAAGATTCCGGTCGCGGTGATGCGCGGCTCGGGAAGCGCCGGCGGCTGGAAAGTACAGTTCGTGCGGATCGTGCGCTCGACCGGCGAGCGGCAGATCTGGAGCTACGGCCCGGCGCAAACCAACGGCGACGACGTCACCTACGCCGGAACGCTGAGCGGGATGGCGTCTGCCGTCGCGTCGCGGCCGAAGCCGCGCGTCGCACCGTACCTGCTGAGCGGCATCGGCTCGAGCCGTTCGGGGCTGACGACCTCGCGATTGGGCGGCGACTTCTCGATCCCGGTGACCGCGACGTCCTCGGTCTACGGCACGATCCATCCCGACTTCTCGAACGTCGAGATCGACCAGCAGACGATCTCGCCGACGGCGTACCAGCGCTCGTTCAACGAAGTGCGGCCGTTCTTCACCCAAGGCGCGAGCTTCTACGACAACTTCTCGTGCGATGTGTGCCCGTTCATCGCGCAGCTCTACACGCCCTCGATCCCGACCCCGCGCGACGGCTACGCGTTCGAGGGGAAACAGGGCCGGTTCTCGTTCGCCGGCTTCGATGCGGTCGGCACGAGCCGCAACGACGGTGCGACGTCGGTGGCGTATCGGACTCCGGACAACCACTGGTCGTTCAACGCGCAGACCGTCGCCGCGAACCAGCCCGGCCTCACCGACCATACCGACACGACCGGGGTCTCGTACAACGACAACAAGCACGTCAGCGCGTACTTCGACTACGGCAACGACCACGGCACCAACGTGCTCGACGGCTCGCAGGCGCAGCGATACGACGCGGGGACGTATATCTACAGCAACACCTTCGGGTTCGCGGTGTCGGCGCGCAAGGTCGGCCGCTACTACGAACCGGTCGACGGGTTCGTGCAGCACGCCGACATCGCCGGCTACGCCGTCTATGCGGACAAGATCTGGCTCTTCGACAAGAAGTCGTGGCTGAACAGCGTCCAGTTCGCCACGCTCGATGACCGCTACCACGGCCACGACGGCGCGCTGAACCAAACCGACTCCACCGTGTTCCTCGACATTCTCACGCAGAGCCGCATCGACATCAACACGACCGTCGGCGCGAGCTATCTGCGGCTCGACAGCGGAGTTTTCACGCCCATCTCGCAGAACGGAATCGGCGTCACTTGGCACAGCGGCACGGCGAACAACCCCGGCAGCGTGGGATTCCACGGCTCCTCGTCGACCCCGACCTCGATCGTGTACAACACCGGCCGCTTCGGGCCGGGCCGGGTCGACTCGTGGGTGCGCAGCTCGACGATGCGGGCCGGATCGCGCGGCACGCTGTCGCTCGAAGTCGACGACACGCTGGGCTACGAAGACAACGGCACGACGAACGTGCAGTGGCTCGAGCGGCTCGGCTACAGCTACGCGACCGGGAGCAACTCCTCGCTGGCGGTCGGCGTGCGCCGCATCATCGGCACGCCGCCGATCGTCGACATCCGCGCGCTGCCGAGCTTTACCAGCGCATGGAACCTCTCGTTCGCGTTCCACCGCCGCACCCCGCACGACGAGCTCTACTTCGCCTGCGGCGACGCCAGCCAGCTTTCAACGCTCCCGCAGCTCGTGCTGAAGTTCATCCACTACTTCGGTGCCGAGAAAGGCACCTGATCAGACGACGCCGCTCTCCGCGATCGACAGCGTCGCCGCGGCGCAGTCGATCTCGGCAAGGGCGCCGTAGGGCAGCGTGAAGATCGGGTCGGTGTGGCCGAAGTCGAGGCCGGCGAACACCGGCAGGTCGACGAGGCCCGCTTCGTCGAGTGCGTGCACGACTGCCGCGTCGTAGTCGGCGTGACGTTCCGGCGGCATGTCGCCGCCGGGGCGGGCGAACAACATTCCGGCGAGGACCTGCAAGATGCCCTGCGCGGCGAAGTTGCGCAGCCACCGCAAAACCGACGCCGGCCCGGGCGCGTCTTCCGAGGTTTCGTAGAACAAGATCGCGCCGCGCCACGCCTCGAGCGGCGGCCACCACGGCGTTCCCTTGAGCATCTCGAGCACGTCGGCGCAGCCGCCGAGCAGCGGCCCGCGCGCGACGCCGTGTCCTTGCAGCACGCGCGGTCCGGTCGAGGGGTTCAGCGCGCGCGTGCGATCGTTCAGCGACGGATCCGCCCAGTCGAGGAACTCCGCCGTCCAGCCGCCGCGGTTCGGCTCAATCGTTCCGATCCGCTCGGCTTCGAAGAGCGTGCGGCGTACCGAGTCGGCGCAGTAGTCGAACATCCCGCCGTTCTCGGCGAAGCCCGCCATCACGGTAGGGCCGTAGAACGAGCTCAGGCCGGCCTTGAAGCACGCGAGGTGAATCGACGTCGCGTCGGAGTAGCCGAGGAAGATCTTCGGATTGCGTGCGATCGCCCCGATGTCGAGGTGCGGAAGCACGCGCACCGAGTCTTCGCCGCCGATCGACGCGATCACCGCGCGCACCGCCGGGTCGGCGAACGCGGTTTCTAGGTCTGTAGCGCGCGCCTGCGGGTTGCGCGCGAGCCATTCGGGATCGGCGAGCGCGTGCGGCATCTCGACGACTTCGAGCCCGAACATCTCTTCGAGCGCGCGGCGGCCCAGCGCATAGCGGGCGGGGTGCGCGCCGGGCCCGCCCCACGACTGGCTGACGACCGCGACGCGGTCGCCGCGGCGCAGGCGGGACGGTTTGACGAGCGGCATCGCCGCGCGAGCTTAGTGCGTCGCGGTAGCGTTTGCCTGCGGAACGACCCGGTACGCGGCGATCTTCTGGTCGGGATCCATCCGCAGCTCGATCAGCATCGTCCCCTTGTCGAAGCTCGCCTCGTAGACGTAGCGCCCGGTGCTCGGATCGCTCGAATTCGGCTTGAGCCCTTGGTATGCGCCGAGCGCGCGCATCTTGTCGGAGAGGTCGCCGAGCGAGGCGCGCGTCACTTGCGCCTTCGCCGCGTCGTCGAAGTGCGCCGTCGTCCCGTCGTAGTCCGCATTGTACACGCTGCGCGTCGTCTGGTCGGCGAGGACTTGCGGGTCGACACGGTTCTGCGCGCACGCGCTCGCCGCGATCGCGAAGGCGACCGCGGCGGCGGCGACGTGGATCTTCACCGGGCTAGAACGCGCCCCAGCCGTACGACGTGCTCGCTACGCGGACGGGGGCCGGAGCGTTCCTCGACGCGCGCGCGCCGGCGACGAGCGGGTGGAAGGCCGGAGCGGCGGGCTGCGCGGCGACGTTCTGCGCCGGCCGGCTGCGCGTCATCGCGAGCTCGTGCCGCAGGCGCAGCACCTCTTCGTGCTGGACCGCGACCTCGTGCTGGTAGTTCGAGACCAGAGCGGCTTCGTGCGAGTAGGCGGAACGCTCGGACTCGTACGCGGCTTCAGCGTTGTTCGCCTCGGCCTGCGTCTGGGCTTGACGGCGGTCGTACTCGGCGTACTTCTGGTGAACTTTGCGGTTGTGATTGATGATCAGCAGCGCTGCGGCAGCACCGCCGAGGATGATGTTGCGGGTGCTTGCGGCGCCGTCCGCGAGCGCCGGCGCGGCAGGCAGGGCGGTCGCCGCGAGCGAGGCGGCGAGCGTGAGACAAGCAAGGCGGCCTTTGGTCATTCGAACATCTCCTTGGTTCCTGTCGTACCCAACGCCGGGCGTTTCGTGTGCGGTTCCGGACGCAGGCCGGCGTGACGCCGATCAAAAAGGCGCACGCGGGTGCGGGCGTACGCCCGGTCTCTTGCCATGAACCGCGCTCGAGCGCGTCGGCGAAATGGTTGAGCCGACCGCTCGGCGGAGAGTAGCCGCATGCGAAAGACCGTGGTTCCCGGCGTTTGGTCGTGGTCGCGCTGGCAAGCCGACCGCGCCCTTGACTTCAACGGCTTCTTCGTCGAAGCCGCGGAGAGTAATTTCGTCGTCGATCCGATCGAGCCGGGCGAGGAGCTGCTGGCCGATTTGAAGGAGCGCGGCGTCGCCTCGGTGGTGATCACCAACCGCGACCACGAGCGCGCGACCGCCGCCCTCGTCGCGGCGACCGGGGCCAAGGTGATCGCGAGCGCGCTCGACGCGCCGCTGCTGACGAGTCCGGTCGACCGCACCGTCGAGCCCGGCGAGCTGGTCCACGGCTGGACGGTGCTGGGGCTCGACGGCTTCAAGACGGCCGGCGAGATCGTGCTCTACGACCGCGCGCTGCGCACCGCGATCGTCGGCGACGCGCTGTGGGGAACGCCGGCCGGCGCGCTCACGCTGATGCCGGACGCGAAGCTGGCCGATCCGGCGCGCGCCGCGCTCTCCGCGCGGCAACTCCGCATGTACTCGGTCGACAACCTGCTGGTCGGCGACGGCGCCTGCGTGTTCGGGAACGCGCACGACGTTATCGGCGCGATGCTCGAGGCGCGCGAGGGCGTCGCGGTCGAACGCATCAATCTCGACGAGTTGCGCTGGATCGCCGACCAGCACGACCCGAAGCCGTTCACCGGGTATTCGGCGGAAGTCGGACGGCTGATCGGCGCACAGAAGCTAGGTTATGCCGTCGGGAAGCTGCGCACGGGCGAGCACTATTGTCCGTACCATTGGCATACGGCCGAAGAAGAGCTGTTCGTCGTCATGTCGGGGAACCCGACGCTGCGCACGCCGCGTGGAACCTTCGCGTTGCGGCCGGGCGACTTCATTGCGTTTCCGACCGGTCCGGTGGGTGCGCATCGCATCTGGAACGACGCCGAAGAAGACGCCGTCGTGGTGATGATCGCGAACATGGACGCCAGCGACGCCTGCTACTATCCGGACTCGCGCAAGCTCATGGTCGGCGATCCCGGCGCGGTGCTGCGCGACAATCCCGAGCTGGACTACTTCGAGGGCGAGACGGTCTGACGGGGTACGAACGAAGGTGATGCTGCCGCTGCTGCTGGCGGCGGGGATCGCCGCCGCGCCCTCGCCGTGCCCGTCCGATCTGCTGGTCGCGAACCCGCGGCTCAAGGTCGTGCGCGCGCGCGACCGCAACTTCGACAACTACGTCGTCACGATCGACATCGAGAACCGCGGCCGCGACAACCAGCCCGACGGGACGCAGCAACATCTCGAGCTCGCGCAGCACGGCCGCGTTCTCGGAACGCAGCCCGTTCCGCCGCTCGGCGCCGGCGAAAGCTACGCCGCCGCGTTTCGGGTGCAGCTTCCGCACGCCGGCCGGCGCGCGCCGTTCGTGGTCGAGTTCCGCTACGTGCTCGATTCGCACAATGCGTCGCGCGCGAACTGCACGAGCGCGAACGACCGGCTGACCGCGACGCTCTGATGCGGGTCGGCCTCGTTCGGCGCGGCGCGGACGAGGCGACCGTCACGCTCTCCGCGTACACCACCTTCCCCGAGGGCCCGCTGCGATTGCGCTACGCGACGCGCACCGGCGCGCTGCTGCGCATCGACGGCGCGGTGCGCGGCGCGTTCGACGTGATGCACGAGACGATCGATCTGCCGCCGCTTCCCGGCGCGCACGAGATCGTGCTGGAGGTCGAGCGGCGGTCGCTGCCGGTCTCCGGGCTGCCGGCCGGCGACGGTTGGAAGTGGCGGTTGATGCTCGCGCGCGCCGCGCAGAAACCGTCGCTGCACCTCGACGTCGAATCGCGCGGCGAAGCGCCGCGCGGCGAGGCGATCGACGTCCCGCTGGTCGGCCACGCGCACCTCGACGTCGCCTGGCTGTGGACGTACGACGCGACGCGGCGCAAGGCGCTGCGCACCTTCGCCACCGCCCTGCGCGAGCTCGAGCTGGACGCGCGCTACGTCTACGCGCAGAGCCAGCCGCAGGAGTACGCCTGGGTCTTCGCCGCCGAGCGCGACGTCGCCGAACGGATTCGCGCGCACGCGCACGGCCGCTGGGACGCCAGCGTCGCGGCGCTGTGGGTCGAGTGCGATCTGCACGCGCCGAGCGGCGAGTCGGTGTTGCGCCAGTTCGCGCACGGGATAAGCTGGATGCGCGAGCACGCCGGGATCGAGCCGAACGTCGCCTGGCTGCCCGACACGTTCGGCTTTCCGTCGACGTTCCCGCAGCTTGCGGCGCACGCCGGCGTCCCGTACTTCGCCACGACGAAGCTGCAGTGGAACGAGACGACGCGCTGGCCGTATCCGCGCTTTCGCTGGCTCGGCGACGACGGCTCGGCGGTGCTCGCCGCGGTGCTCGACTCGTACGACGGCAACCTGAGCGACGCGCGGATCGAGCGCGCGCGCGAGCGCGCCGAAGTGCTCGTCGTCGGCTACGGCGACGGCGGCGGCGGGCCCGCCGACGCCGATCTGGCGCGCGCCGGCGAAGGCTCGCGCGGCTGGACGCGCGTCGACGACTGGTTCGCGACCGCGGTCGAGCGCGAGACGCTGCCGCAGTACCGCGGCGAGCTCTATCTGGAGACGCACCGCGGAACGTACACGACGCACCACGACGTGAAGGCGCGCAACGCGGACCTGGAGCGCGCGCTCGCGCACGCGGAGGAGCTCGCCGCGTGGTGCGTCGCGGTGCGCGCGCCGGCGTCCGTCCGCCGCTCGCTGGCCGAAGACCTGCGCAGCGCGTGGCGCATCGTCTTGCGCGCCCAGTTCCACGACGTGATCACCGGAACGGCGATCGGCGCGGTCTACACCGACGTCCACGCCGAGTACGGCCGTGCGCTCGCGATCGCGGCGCGCGTTCAGGACGCGGCGATCTCCGTCTTGCCGCGCAGCGACTTGCGCGTCGTTGCGCCGCCGCCTCTCGCGCCCCGCCGCGACGAGCGCGGGTGGCTCTTTGAAAACGCCTACGTGCGCGCGCGCGTCCGCGACGACGGCACGCTGGTCGAGCTGAGCGGCGTGGAAGGACCGAACCTGGTCGCGCTCGCGAACGGCATCGCCGCGTACGCCGACAAGCCGGCGAAGTGGGACGCCTGGAACATCGACGCGGGCTACGAACGCCGGCCCGTTCGCGTGCGTCCGGCCGGTGCATCGGAGGACGACGGCGCGCTGCAGGTCCAGCTCGCGGTCGGCAAATCGTCGGCGCTCACGATGCGCGTCGCGCTGCTCGAGGACGAGCCGTGGCTGCGCGTCGACCTCGCCGTCAGCTGGCACGAGAACCGCGTCCTGCTGCGCGCCGAGCACCGCATCGCGCTGCGCGCGCGCGAGGTGCGCTACGGCCAGCCGCACGGGACGCTGACGCGCACGGCGTACCCCGATACCGACGCGGAGCGCGCGAAGTTCGAAGTCCCCGGCCAGCGCTGGGCGCACGTCACCGACGGCGAGCACGGCGTGGCGGTCTTCACGCCCGATCTCTACGGCTGGAGCGGCGCCGGCTTGAACGACGGCGGCGTTCGGTTGGGCACCTCGCTGCTGCGCGCGCCGCGCTGGCCGGACCCGCTCGCCGACCGCGGCGAACAGCAGCTCGCGTACGCGTTCGTCCCGACGTCGGGTGCGACGATCGGCGCGCTCGAGCACGCCTGGACGACGTACGCGGAAGAAGACCGCGTGCGGCTCTTCACCTGCGAGGAGACGTCCGTCTTGATCGTCGCGACGTATCCGTCGGCCGACGGCAGCGGCGTGATCCTGCGCGTGCGCGAGTGCGACGGCGAGCGCCGCCGCGTCGCCGTCCGCTGCGGCGGCCGCATGCGCGAGGCGGTCCCGGTCGACGCCGTCGAACGGCCCCTCGCCGGCGACGCGACGCTCGCCGGCGAAGACCTCGTCTTCGAGCTCGGCCCGTTCGCGCTGCGCTCGTTCTTGGTCCGGTTTTGACCAGGGCAAGTCAGCGGCGCCGTCGCACTGTCATAGCCACTTGTCGTGGAGAGGTGTGTATCCGATGACTGAGGTACCGGGTTGGGTTCACGACCTGGTGGTCGGGGCGATCGGTATTCTCCTCGCCGCTGCCGCGACGTGGATCTTTATATCGATCCGCGCAATCGCTCGATCCGTGCGGTCTCGGGGCGGCCGGCGGACGGAGTCCGAGGGTTCGCACGCGCTCGTCAACGTCACGCCCCACGAATCGGCGGCGCGCGCCGCGCGACTGGAGCACTCGGCCGGTTGGAGCGTGCGGCGCCTCGCGACGCTCGCCGCGCTCCTCGCCGGTTCGATCGCGATCAGCTATTTCTGGCGCGAGCCGGTCGTGCGGGAAACAGTTTCACTCTTGCTTGTCCTCATCGCCGGCGTCGTGAGCGCGCTCGGCGGAAACTTCGTCTATGAGCAATGGCAGCGGAACCACGTTAGGGCGTTCGTCTCGCTGCCGTTCATCGCGGTCGTAGCGTCGGTCGGCGTCTCGGTCTACATCAACTTCGTCTCGAATCGGCTGCCGTCTCGCGCGCCGGAGACGCAACCGCTCGCAGCCGTACCCTCACCGGCGGGATTACCGTCCACAGTGTCGTCGCCGTCGGCCGCCGCCTCGCCCCCGGCGGCGAGCGCAGCACCGACGTCGACCGCGACCGCATCGGCTGAGCCGTCTGCCGCAGTCGCCGCTGGCACCGCGGCTCCTCTTCCCGATCGGCCGCCGACGATCATCGACATCGTGCCGCAAGTGCGCGGGCAAGACTACGCCGCGGCGGTTCGGTACTACATCGCATCCGCGCCGGAACTGTTGAACGACCGCGACATCGTGCTGAGCTACGTCGATCGTTTGATGTCGGGCAGCGATCGAGCTCCGTGCGGAATGGGACAGCTCAGCGAGTTCGACGTGCACCGGTACTATCCGCGCTGGGTGGCACGGATACGCACGGAGATCGCGAACGCGCGGGGCGACGTGCCGGTCGTGTTCCCGGCCCGGCTTGGAACCTATGACTTCGAGCAGAACCACTTGCCACTCGAGCTAAATGCGGACTCCGTCATACCGGTCACGTACGGAGACTTCGTCGGGGCGCGGTGCAACTTCGTCGAGCCCTATCGGCAAGTACTCGACGCGCGCGTCTATTATCTCATTCCGCCCCGCACCGTTCCGCAATACCTGAACCTCAACCGATCCCAAGCGGAGCACGTGCTGAACTTGGTTTCGGGACGCGAAGTCACCGTCAACATGCACGGGCGGATCACATACGTCGACGCACACTTCAGCGAACCATGGGGTTACGGCTTTGCCGCCACTTACGAGCCGAGCGAGGTTGCGGTCAAGTCGGGCGGCGTAGAAGTCTTCCACAAAGCGATCCGCTGAAGGAAGTCTTCGTCGCGGGCGCGCGGAATCGACTGGCAATGCGCGTCACCGACACTGTTCTATTCGACCTCGACGACACGCTGCACGACGACAGCGCCGCGTACCGGGCGGCCGCGCGCAGCGTCGCCGAGACAGTTGCGCGCGAGCGCGGGATCGATGCGCGCGCGCTCGCCGAGGCGTACGAAGATCAAGCGACGGCGTTTTGGTCGCAGCTCAGCGCCGAGCACCTCGGCCTGGCCATCGGCGACGAGCGCGAGCGGATGTGGGACGCCGCGCTCCGGGCGGTCGGGCTCGACGACCGCGCGCTGGCGCGCCGCGCCGCCGACGCCTACGTCGCGGCGCGCGCTGGCGAGCTGACGCTCTTCCCCGGCGCGCTGGACTTGCTGCGCGCGCTGCGCTCGCGCGGCTGCAAGGTCGGGCTCGTCACCAACGGCTTCGCCGCGACGCACCACGAGAAGATCGACCGGCTCGGACTGCGCGAGCTGATGGACGCGTTTTTCATCGCGGACGAGGTCGGGATGCTGAAGCCTGATCCGGCGCTCTTCCGCTACGCCTGCGAAGCGCTGGGGAGCGTGCCGGCGCGCAGCGCAATGGTCGGCGACCGCTACGCGCGCGACGTGGTCGGCGCTCACGCGGCCGGCCTCTTCACCGTGCTGCTGGACGTCCACGCGATCCCGATCCCGGACGGCGCCCCACAGCCCGACGCCGTGGTCCGCGACATCGCCGCCGTGCTCGATGTCCTCCCGGGCCTGCCAGATCCTCCTGCCGGCCCCAGGGGAGCGGCCCCCAGCAAGGCGAAGCAAGGGGCGTGACTACACCGCAACCGGTCGAGAGCGTCTTCTCCCGCGGGTGGGAGCTGCTGACGCGCAATTGGATCATCATCGTCCCCGGCATCGTGATCGGGGCGATTCTGGGCGTGCTGAGGGTCGTGCTCGCACCTCCGGCAATGTACACGACCGACGCCGCCGGAACGACCGTCTACAACACCGGGGCGCTGGGCGCGACCCTGCTTTCGACAGCTCTGCTCAGCCTGGTCGGCCTGATCGCATACATCGCGAACCAGGCGTTCACCACCGGGATGGCGGGCGCGGCGTGGCAGCGCGGCGTCGCGACGCTGGCCGACGGCGTCGCGGCGTTCCAAGAGGACGCCGGCCGGATCATCATCACCGCGATCGGCCTGATCCTGCTGGCGATCGTCGCCGTCATCCTGTCGATCCCGACGATCGGAATCGCGCTGCTGGCGTTCTACCTCTTCACGCTCTACGCGATGCCGGCCGCGATCGTCGGGAACAGGCCCGGCTTCAGCTCGATCGCCGAGTCGTTCCGCATCACGCTGGCGCGCTTCGTTCCGACGCTGATCCTCGGCATCGTGATCTTCGTGATCACCTTGGTCGCGACGTTCATCGCGGCGGTCCTGCACGCGATCCCGTTCCTCGGCCCGATCGTGGGCGGAATCCTGACCCAGATCGTCGTCGCGTACGCGACGCTGGTCGTCGTCGGAGAGTACCTCAACCTGCGGAACACGGGCGCGATCGCGCCGCCCAGCACTCCGAACACGCCGGGCGCGCCGGTCGTCTAAGCCGACTGTCTGGACCCGTTCGGTGCGCAACGGGACCGCACCGAGCCGGGTCTAAGATCAGGTCATGCCGGACGCGAGCACCCACGCTCTCGATGCGATCGTCATCAAGGGCGCGCGGGAGCATAACCTCAAGAACATCGACCTGACGCTCCCTCGCAACAAGCTGATCGTAGTAACGGGCTTGTCGGGGTCGGGCAAGTCCTCGCTCGCCTTCGACACCATCTACGCCGAGGGACAGCGCCGCTACGTCGAGTCGCTCTCCTCGTACGCCCGGCAGTTCCTCGGGCAGATGGAGAAGCCCGACGTCGACTACATCGAAGGGCTCTCGCCGGCGATCTCGATCGACCAGAAGTCGACTTCGCGCAACCCGCGCTCGACGGTCGGCACCGTCACCGAGATCTACGACTACCTGCGGCTGCTGTACGCGCGGATCGGCAAGCCGCACTGCTATCAGTGCGGGCGCCAGATCAGCTCGCAGACCGCCGAGCAGATCGTCGACCAGATCCTCGCCTTCCCCGAAGGGACGCGCATTCAGCTGCTGGCGCCGGTGATCCGCGGCCGCAAGGGCGAGTACACCAAGCTGTTCGAGGAGATCGCGAAGGAGGGCTTCGCGCGCGTGCGCGTCGACGGCGAGCTGCGCGAGCTCAAAGAGAAGATCGAGCTCGACAAGAAGCGCAAGCACACCGTCGAGGTTATTGTCGACCGGCTGGTGGTGAAGCCCGAGGTGCGCGCGCGGCTCACCGACTCGATCGAGACGACGCTCAAGCTCTCGACCGGGATCGTCACCGTGCTGTACCAAGCGCAGGTCAAGGCGAACGCGGAGACGGCGAAGCCGGCCGAGGTGTGGACCGAAGCGACGTTCAGCGAGTCGTTCGCCTGCGCGTACTGCGGGATCTCGTTCCAGGAGCTGGAGCCGCGGCTGTTCTCGTTCAACTCGCCGTACGGCGCGTGCCCGGCGTGCAGCGGCCTGGGCGTGAAGATCGAGATCGACCCGTGGAAGGTGATCCCCGACCGCACCAAGTCGATCGCCGGCGGCGCGATCGTCCCATGGTCGAAGAACCTCGGCAGCGGGCGCTATCCTTCGACGAACCCGTACTACATGCAGCAGGTCGAGCGGCTGCTGCGCTCGCGCCGCTGCAAGGCGAGCACCCCCGTCGAGCTGCTCCCGGACGACGTGGTCGACACGATCCTGTACGGCGCCGACAAGAAGCAGAAGTTCGTCTACGAGTCGCGCTCCGGCCACCAGTGGGAGTACGAATCGCAGTTCGAGGGGGTCGTCAACAACCTGCAGCGCCGCTACAGCGAGACCTCCTCCGACTACGTGAAGGAAGAGATCGAGAAGTACATGAGCGCGTCGACCTGCAAGGTCTGCCAGGGCGCGCGGCTCAAGCCCGAGGCGCTCGGCGTCACCCTTGCCGGGAAGAACATCCACGAGACGACGACGATGTCGGTCGAAGCCGCGGAGCTCTTCTTCGCGACCTTCCGCCCCAACGAGCGCGAGCTGAAGATCTCGCATCAAATCCTCAAGGAAATTCGCGCGCGGCTCGGTTTCCTGAAGAACGTCGGGCTCGGCTACCTGAACCTCTCGCGCAGCGCTACGACGCTCTCCGGCGGTGAGTCGCAGCGCATTCGGCTGGCGACGCAGATCGGTTCCTCGCTGGTCGGCGTGCTCTACATCCTCGACGAACCGTCGATCGGACTGCACCAGCGCGACAACGACCGGCTCTTGGCGACGCTGGAGACGCTGCGCGACATCGGCAACACGCTGATCGTGATCGAGCACGACGAGGACACGATGCGCTCGGCCGACGTGATCGTCGACATCGGGCCGGGCGCGGGCGCCGAAGGCGGCTACATCCTCTCGGTCGGCGGGATCGACGAGATCGAGAACAACCGCGAATCGCTGACCGGCGCATACCTTTCCGGGCGGCAGTTCATCGCGATCCCGAAGCACCGCAAGAAGGGCCGCAGCATCCTCTCGGTGATCAACGCGAAGGCGAACAACATCCGCGGCGTCGACGTCGACCTCCCGCTGGGGACGTTCACCTGCGTGACCGGCGTGAGCGGAAGCGGCAAGTCGACGCTGGTCAACGAGGTCGTGGTCAAGGCGCTCAACCAGCACCTGCACCACCAGCCGCCGGGCGGAACGTACGGGCGCGTGAAGGGCGCGGAAGCGCTCGACAAGATGGTCGTGATCGACCAGTCGCCGATCGGCCGCACGCCGCGCTCGAACCCGGCGACCTACACCGGCGCCTTCGACCTGATCCGCGAGCTGTACTCGCTCACGCCGGAAGCGAAGGTGCGCGGCTACACGCCCGGCCGGTTCTCGTTCAACGTGAAGGGCGGCCGCTGCGAAGCCTGCCAGGGCGACGGCATCATCAAGATCGAGATGCACTTCCTGCCCGACGTCTACGTGCCGTGCGAGGTCTGCAAGGGCAAGCGCTACAACGCGCAGACGCTCGAGGTGAAGTTCAAGGGCAAGTCGATCGCCGACGTGCTCGCGATGCGCGTCGACGAGGCCGCCGAGCTGTTCGGCTCGATCCCGCGCATCAAGAACAAGCTCCAGACGATCTGCGAGGTCGGGCTCGGCTACATCCAGATGGGCCAGCCGGCGACGCAGCTTTCGGGCGGCGAGGCGCAGCGCATCAAGCTCGCCACCGAGCTGTCACGCCGCGCGACGGGGCGCACGTTCTACGTGCTCGACGAGCCGACGACCGGCTTGCACTTCGCCGACATCCACAAGCTGCTCGACGTGCTGCAGCGGCTGGTCGGGATGGGGAACACGGTGCTGGTCATCGAGCACAACCTCGACGTGATCAAGACCGCCGACTACGTGATCGACCTCGGTCCCGAAGGCGGCGACAAGGGCGGCACGATCGTCGCGGTCGGCACCCCCGAGGAGATCGCCGCGAACCCGCGCTCGTACACGGGCGAGCACCTGCGCGGCGTCCTCGCCGACGAGCGCGCGAAGGGGCGCGTTCGTGTCAGCGCTGAGCGAATCGCCGAGCTGGAGAGCGCGAACTTCGAAACGCTCGACGACCTCACGAAGAACGGCAGCCGCGAGCGCGTCCCGGTCGAAGTCTAGGCGCATGATTACGCCCGACCAAGAGATCCAGCTCAAGCAGATCGCCGCCCAGCTCACCGCCTCGATGCTCGACAACCACAGCGGCGACTGGGACGATCAGGCGACCGCGAAAGCCTTCCTGACGATCTACCAAGCGGTCAAGAACGCGACGTAGCGCTTACGAACGCGGTCGCACGAGCGCGTTGGCGTCGGCGTACGACATGATCGGCTCGCGGATGAAGGTGAACGTGCCGTCCTCGCGCAGCTCGCGCGCGATCTCGCGCAGGACGCCGAGGATCCGCCGGCCCGGCCACGACCCGACGCTGACGCGGCGGACGCCGAGCGCGTGTAGCGTCTTGGCGTTGGGCGACTTCGGTCCGGCGAGCACGTTGAGCGGGCGTGGCGACGCGGCGGCGAGCTTGCCGATCGTCTCGGCGTCCATCACGCCCGGGACGAAGACGCCGTCGGCGCCGGCGTCGGCGAACGCACGCAGGCGTTCCACGGTGCGCTCGAAGCGCGTCGCCTCCGGCCCGATTCCGCCGAGATAGATGTCGGTGCGCGCGTTGAGAAACAAATCCGGCTCGGCGGCGCGCGCGGCGCGAACGCGCGCGACGGCGAGGTCGAGCGGGTACAGCTCGTGCTCGTGCACGGTGTCCTCCAGGTTGTATCCGGCGACGCCGGTTTGCGCGAGCCGTTCGATGAACGACGCGACGGCCGCCGGCTCGTCGGCGTAGCCGTTCTCGACGTCGGCGGAGAGCGGCACGTCGAGGGCGCGCACGATCCGCTCGAGCGTGGAGAGGTGCAGGTCGACGTCGAGCGCGCTGCCGTCCGGAAAACCGAGCGAGTTCGCGAGCGCGGCGCTCGAGGTCGCGACCGCCGGGAACCCCGCCTCCTCGAAGACGCGCGCGGTGATCACGTCCCAAGCGTTCGGGATGACGAACAGCGCGGGCCCGTCGTGCAGCGCGCGGAACGCGCGTCGCTTCGCGGCGGTGGCTGACGAATCGGTTTGCATCCTGGTTACCTTCCGAAGAGCGCGGCGACTTGGGTGACGTACGGGGCCGCGAACGCGCGTCTGGCCGCGTAATGATCGCCGGATGAGGCTTCGTCCTGCGCGCGCGCTGCTTCGTACGCGCGTTTTACCGCGCTGTCGGCCGGCTGCCGGTCCGCGGTCGCGAGCACGAACGCGCGGACCCACGCTTCGGAGCCGCCCGGCGACTCCGGCACGGAGGTGCCGACGATATGGATGACGCCCCGGCCGCGCGGCGCGCGCGCGTCGGCGTAGCGCCCGACGTACGCCGCGAGCGGTTCCTCGCGCGGCATCACGGACGCCGGAACTTCTATCGGCGCGACGCCGCCGATCCCGGGCGTCATCTGCCGCAGCACCGCGAACGCGAACGCGCGCCGTGCGAACTCCGCGTCGTCGACCGGCGGGTACGGCGAGTACTTCGCGATCACCGCGGCGTCCGAGGCGTGCGTCGTCGCCAGGATGCGGCGTTTCACCGGATCGAGGCTCTCGAGCCCGAGCGACGGCAAGCCGCTCGCGCGCACGTCGACCGACGCCAGAAGGAGCTCGGTGAACAGCGGGATCTCGTCGGTGAGCCGCGAGACGCGCGGGCTGATCAGCTCGGGGTGATCGGGGTTCAGCCACACGACGACCTCATCCGGATAGCGCGGGTCCGCTCCGCGGCCCGGATAGTATGCGACCGGCGCGATTTCCGGAAAGACGGACGGCGGCCGCCACGCAGTGCGCACCTCGAGGTGCGTCGCGGCTATTACGGCGACCGCGTCGAGCGTCGTGCGCGCTTGCCCCTGCGGCGTGTGCGGCACGCCGGACGTCTCCGTCCCGACGAACGCGAGCGCGCGCGACGGCGCGCCTGCGGCGAGCAGGGCGGCGCTTGCGGCGACGAACGTGCGGCGGGCGAGCATACGCCACTCGCGCTTTCTCGCCGCGGCGGGCGGCGGACCTGCGCCGCGCCCGTCGAAGCCCCGGGCGTGGCCACGTTCGCGCTCGCGATGATCGTCTGCTCCGACTTGAAACGCAGCAAACGCTTCTACAAGAACATCCTGGAGCTCAAGCTCGGCACCGACGCCGCGCCGCACTGGATCGACTTCGATCTGGGCGACGGCCGAATGCTGGGCTTGCACCCCGCCAGCGAGAGTCTCACGGTGAAGCCCGGCTCGCTGCAGCTCGGCTTCCACGTCGACGACGTCGACAAGTTCGTCACCGACGCGCGCACCGCGGGCGTGACGGTCCTCCAGGAGCCGCACGACGAGAGCTTCGGCCGGATCGCGGTGATCGCCGATCCCGACGGCTACCCGGTCCAAGTCGCCACCCCCAAACCGTGGCGGTAAGAGACTACCGCAAGCGCGCGCGCGAGCTGCGCGCGCGCATCGACGAGGCGAACTACCGGTATCACGTGCTCGACGATCCGCAGGTGAGCGACGCGGATTACGACATGCTGCTGCGCGAGCTGATCGACCTGGAGGAGTCGCATCCCGAGCTTCGCACGCCCGACTCGCCGACGCAGCGGGTCGGCGGCACGCCGGCGAGCGGATTTCCGCCGTACGTGCACGCGCGGCCGATGCTCTCGCTGGCGAACGCGTTCGACGAGAACGAGCTGACCGCGTTCGATGCGCGCGTGCGCAAGCTCGGCGGCGTGCAGGGCGACGTCGCGTACACCTGCGAGCTGAAGATCGACGGCCTCGCCGTCTCGCTGCGCTACGACGACGGCCAGCTGAGCGCCGGCGGAACCCGCGGCGACGGCAGCGTCGGCGAAAACGTCACCGCGAACCTGCGCACGATCAAGTCGATTCCTCTCGCGCTGCGCGACGGAAAGACGGCGCTTCCGCGCCACGTCGACGTGCGCGGCGAAGCGTACATGCGGAAGAGCGACTTCGCGCGGCTCAACGCCGAGCGCGAGGCACGCGGCGAGGCGCCGTTCGCGAACCCGCGCAACGCGGCCGCTGGCGGGATCCGCCAGCTCGACCCGCGGATGACCGCGGAGCGCAAGCTCTCGTTCTACGCCTACGCCGTCGGCGAGATCGACACCGACCGGCCGCCGCGCTCGCAGCACGAGCTGCTCGCGTACCTGAAATCGCTCGGCTTTCGGGTCAACGAGCACGCGCACGCCGTCGCGTCGATCCGCGAGGTGATCGCCTTCGCGCAAGAGTGGGAAGAGAAGCGCGACGAGCTCGACTACGAGATCGACGGGATCGTGATTAAGGTCGACGACTTGGCGCTGCAGGCGAAGCTCGGCACGTCCGGCAAGGACCCGCGCTGGGCGATCGCCTACAAGTTCCGCGCCCGCGAAGCGCGCACCAAGCTGCTCGACATCGTCGTCAGTGTGGGGCGTACCGGGGTGCTGAACCCGAACGCGGTGCTGGAGCCGGTGCGGATCGGCGGCACGACGGTCTCCAACGCGACGCTGCACAACCAGGACTACATCCGCAGCAACGACATCCGCATCGGCGACGTCGTCACCGTCATTCGCGCCGGCGACGTCATCCCGCGGGTCGTCGGCCCGGTCCTCGAGGAGCGCAAAGGAAAGCGGCTCCGCGAGTACACGCTGCCGACGCGCTGTCCCGTCTGCGGCTCCGACGTCGACCATCCTGAAGGCGAGCCGATGGCGCGCTGCACGAACGCCTCGTGCCCGGCGCAGCTCGTCGAGCGCGTCCGCCACTTCTGCTCGCGCGGCGCGATGGACATCGAAGGTGTCGGCGACCAGCTCTCCGCGGCGCTGGTCGACTCCGGGCTGGTGCGCAACGTAAGCGACGTCTACTACCTCGACCTCGAAAAGCTGTTGAAGCTGCCGCGGATGGCCGAGAAGTCCGCTTCGAACGTTTTGGAAGCGATCGAGAAGTCGAAGCAGCGCGGCTTGGCGCGGCTGCTCGCAGGCATGGGAATCCGTTTCGTCGGCTCGCAGAACGCTGCAATCCTCGCCGGCGACTTCGGCTCGATCGACGCGCTCGAAAAAGCCACCGAAGAAGAGCTGCTGCGCAGCGAGGGGATCGGCCCCGAGATCGCGACCAGCGTCGCGCTGTTCTTCGCCCAAGAGCCGAACCGCGCAATGGTCAAGCGCCTCAAGGACGCCGGCGTCGACACCACCTCCCCGCTGCGCCCGCGCGAGCCGGTCGGTGTCCTCGCCGGCAAGACCTTGGTGCTGACCGGCACGCTTCCGAGCCTCACCCGCGACGAAGCGTCGGAATTAATCGTCGCCGCCGGCGGCAAAGTCAGCTCATCCGTCTCGAAGAAGACCGACTACGTCGTCGCGGGCGAAGAGGCCGGCAGCAAACTGACCAAAGCCGAACAGCTCGGCATCCCGATCCTCGACGAAGCGGCCCTACATCGCCTGCTGAACGGCTACGTCTAACGTTTGCGCGGGCGGAAGCGCGCCGCTTCGAACATCTCGTCCAGCTCGAACGTGAAGCCGGGCAGCGCGACGTGCTGGAACGATTCGCCGCGCGAGAAGATGTGTCTCTTCTCGCGGTCCCACGCGGTCACGGTTCGCGTGCGAGGGTTGACGACGATCACGACGTCGGTCCCCGCGCGCATCAGCGTTGCGGCCTTATCCTCGATGTCTGCAAGGCTGTCGCCGGGCGAACGAATCTCAATCGCCGCGGTCGGCGGAACGAGCGGTGTCTGAAGCTCCGCTTCGGTCAAGGCGCCGGCGCGCTCATACGAAAGGTACGAGACGTCCGGGACGAGCGGCCGAATATCTTCGTCCGGTGGCGAAACACGGAAGCGCCACTCGGTTCCGACGCGGCCGCGACCGTCGGCCCAAGCGCTGAGCCGGAGAAGCCACCAGCCCTGCAGCGCCGCGTGAACCCACCGCGGGCTCATCTTGCGCACCGCTCGGCCGCGGAGCCATTCGGTCTCGGGCTTGGTCTCCGGGAGGACGATCTCTCGGCGTGTCGTGCTTTGCATGGTTTCTCCACGCAAGCCTATCACGCGCACCGTGGAGCGCGTCAAGAGGTCGCGTCGATGGGATCGAGCGACGCGTCGTGCTATGCGTTCGCATATATACGCAAATGATTTGAAGCCGATCGTCGCGTGATGAGAGGCGACTAGAAAATTCGTACCAGCGACTCGTCGATGCGCTTTACCACCGACGCTTCGCCGAGGGCTTCGGCGACGTCGCGGGCGATGACGCCGCGGGGGCGGCGGGCTTGCGCGATCTGGCCGGCGCGGCCGTGCCAGTACGCGCCCGCGCGGGCCGCGTCGACCGGCGCGAGGCCTTGCGCGAGCAGCGTCGCGATCGCGCCGGTGAGCACGTCGCCGGTTCCGGCGGTGGCGAGCGCGCTGGTTCCGGTCGGGTTGAGGTGCGTCGCGGTACGGTCGGCGATCAGCGTCGTGCGGCCCTTTAGCAGCGTCGTGATTCCGTGCTCGTCGACGAACGCGCGCAACCGCGTGAGGCGCTCGCCGGGCGCGATCGTGCCCTTGCCGCTGAGCCGTGCGAACTCGCCGGCGTGCGGCGTCAGCACGAGCTTCTTGTCTCGGTACTCGCCGAGCCGCTTCGCGAGATGGTAGAGTGCGCTCGCGTCCGCGACGACCGGCAATTCCGTGCCGGCGAGCACGCCGTTCACGATCGTCGCATACGCCTCGGAGAGCCCCAGCCCCGGACCGATCCCGATCGCGTTGCAGCGGTTCGTCAGATCGAGAATCGTCTGCACGGCGCGCTCCGGCTCGCGCTCGTCGTACGTCACCACGACCTGCTCGACCAAGTGCGTGCGCAGCGCCGCCGCCGCTCCTTCGGGGACGGCGACGGTGACGTATCCCGCGCCCGCGCGCGCCGCGCCCCACGCGCAGAGCACGCCGGCGCCGGGGAACTGCGTCGAGCCGGCGACGATCAGCGGCGCGCCGGCGCTGCGTTTGTCGGACTCGTCGGAACGGTGCGGCAGCAGCGCGGCGAACTCCGCCGGCGTCAGCACGAACGCCGGCGGGTCGTCGACTCCGTTTGCATCCTCGTCGTGCATCCCGATCGGCGCGCACCACAGCGCGCCGACGAGATCGCGCGCCGGATCGAGAAAGCAGCCCAGCTTCGGACGGCCGAGCGCGACGGTCGCGCGCGCGCGCACCGCGTGCGCGCCGGCTGCGCCGCTGGTCGGATCGATGCCGGTCGGCACGTCGAGCGCGAGCACCGGCGCGCCGCTCGCGTTCATCGCCTCGGCGAGCTGCGCGCTGCGCGCGTCGAGCGGGAGCCGCGCGTTCGCGCCGAGCACGCCGTCGAGCACCAGTGCCGCCCCACGCAACAGCGCGGGATCCGGCGGAAACGCGCGCTCCTCGACGCCCGCGGCGAGCGCGCGCGCGCGCGCGTCGCGCCGAGCCGCGCTCCCTTCGACCGACGCATCGGCGTACACCACGCACGGCCGCGCGCCGTCGTACGCCGCCAGCGCCGCGTACGCATCGCCGCCGTTGTTCCCGTGGCCGGCGATCGCGACGACGGCGCCGTCGCCGCGCGCGTACCGGTCGATCAGCCGCGCGATCGCCTCGCCCGCCGCGCGCATCAGCGCGACCTCGCCGTCGCGCGCGACGGCCGCCGCGTCAACTGCTTTCATCTGTGCCGCGGTGACGGCTCTCATCGGCTGCGTGTACCCGTTCTCGATCGCACGACGACGGCCCGTCAGCCTTCGAGCACGACGACCGCGGCGGCGGTCGTCGCGGTGTGCGTGATCGTCAAGTGGATCGCCCGCACGCCGCGCCGCTCGAGCAGCGCCTCGTACCCGCGGTAGAACCGGATCGCCGGCTTTCCGCTGCGCGCGTGGGTGACGCCGACCGCGCTCCACGGGATCGCGTGCCCGAACGCCTTGCGCACCGCTTCCTTCGCGGCGAAGAAACCGGCCAGCCGCTCCGGCCAGTTGCGCTTGCGCATCGCGTAGGCCATCTCTTCCTCGGTGTAGACTTTGCGCGCGAAGCGCGCGCGCTGCGGCTCGTCGAAGCGGTAGCGCTCCACCTCCGCGAGATCCATCCCGACGCCGATGATCATCGCTCGCCCTTCGACAAGCTCAGGGTGACAACTTCAGCGCCAGGACCGGCGCGCGTCCGACGCGAACGGACCTCAGCGGCGTGCGCGAGATCAGCATCGTTCCGATCAACGCGATCGACGCGGGACTGCTCACCCGGCTCGCACTGTGCCTGGAAGAGCGGTTCCTCGCGACGGCGGTCGTGCGCGCGGCGCTCAGCGTCCCCAAGACCGCGCTGAACAGCGCGCGCGGACAGCTGTTCTTCGGCTCGCTGGCGGGCCGCTTGAGCGCGTCGTACGAGACGCGCGGCGACCTCGTCCTCGGCGTCACCGAGTTCGACCTGTACAAGACCTCGCATCAGTTCGTGTTCGGCTCCTCGAGTGAAGCGCAGCGCTGCGCGGTCGTCTCGCTGCACCGGCTGCGCTCGGAGTTCTACGGCGATCCGGCCGACGAGAACGCGCTCTTCCAGCGGCTGCTGAAGGAGAGCGTCCACGAGATCGGCCACGCGCTCGGGCTGAAGCACTGCTACAACGCCCGCTGTGCGATGTACTACTCGAACTCGGTCTTCGACACCGACAACAAGCACTCGCATTTCTGCGAGGGCTGCGAGCGGCGCAGCCGCGCGAGCAAGTCGGCCTAGGAGTTTGCCGGGCTTCGGCCCGGCAAACGACGACGGGCGGATCGGGCGAAGCCCGAACGCGAGGGTTCACCAACGGTGAACCCACTAGCAGGCAAGCGCCCTAAGCCCGGCTCAAGGCGGCTCGCCGAACGTCCGATGCCCCTTATGAACGGAACGTGTGCGGGTGGCACCGCTCCGCGCTTTTTCGTCCGCACCCGAGGGCCGCTTGAGACTGACCCTGGAGCCGCTCGTCGCCGTTCGCCGCCGGTCTTCCCCGGCGGCTGCGCTGGCCGTTACGGCGCTGACCGCGCTCGCCGCGGCGGTGCTCGCGACGTACGCCGTTCATCCGCCGGCCGGCTCGCCCGCCGCGCTGGCCGCGTCGGCCGCGCTCTTCCTGGCGGTCGCGCTGGCGAGCAGGCTGCTCGCGGGCCGCGGCCCGGCCGCGGACGCCGATCCCGACCTGAACGCCCTGCGCGGCCCCGAACGGCTTGCCTTTCCGGCGAACGGGACGCTCGGCCAGAGCGTCGCCGCGCTGACGACCGGGGTCCGTGAGGTCGCCGCCGGCGATCTGACCAAGAACCTCGCCGTCGCCGACGGCCCGCTCGGCGAGCTCGCGATCGGGCTGAACAAGCTGATCTTCGGGATGCGCGACTTCGTCGGCACCATGCACCGCGAAGCGCAGGAGCTCGGCGAGGCCGGCGGCGGGCTGCAGGCGACGGCGAGCTCCTCGCTGGCGGTGATCGAAGGCGGCGCGATCGCGCAGAAGCAGCTCGAGGACGGCATCGTCGAGCAGTCGCAGATCGTCGAAGGCGCGCTGCTCAAGGTGCGCGCGATGACCGAGGCGATCGCCGAGCTGGCCGGTTCGGCCGAGCAGCAGCGCAGCTCGCTGGACGAGACCGCGGTCAACGTCTCGTCGATGTCGGCTTCGATCGAAGAGGTCTCGGCGCAAGTCGACTCGCTGCTGACGATCTCCTCGGAGACCTCGATGACCGCCGACCGCGGAGGGACGGCGATCCACACCATCGTCGACGCGATGGCGACGATCCGCACCACCATCGAAGAGCTCGCCGCCGACATCGGCCGGCTCGGCGCGAACTCCGACCAGATCGGGGACATCGTCAAGGTCATCGACCGGATCGCCGAGCAGACGAACTTGCTCGCGCTGAACGCCGCCATCGAAGCGGCGCGCGCCGGCGAGCACGGCCGCGGCTTCGCGGTCGTCGCGACCGAGATCCGCAAGCTCGCCGACGGCAGCGTGCAGGCGACGAAAGAGATCGCCGGCCACATTCACAACACGCAGTCGGTCGTCGGCCAAGTCACCGACGCGATGCAGCGCTTGAACGAGCGGCTCGAAGCCTCGGTCGTCTCGACCGACAGCGCGTCGGGCGCGCTGCGTGAGATCGTCACCGCAGTCATGGACGCGAACCGGCAGATCGGCCAGATCAGCTCGGTCACCCGCTCGATGTCGGAGAACACGTTCCGCGTGATCCGCTCGATCGAGGAGATCACCACCTCGGTCGGCGCGAACCTCGCGGCGACCAAACAGATGGCCTCGCACTCGGACGAGGTCTCGCGGGCCTTCGACGCGATCACCGCGATCAGCTCGCAGAACGCCTCGTCGGTCGAGGTGCTCACCTACGTCAACGCCGAGGTCACCTCGGCGGCGCAGCGCATCGTCGAATCGGTCGGCGAGATGAGCCGGCGCGCCGCGGCGATCGACGCGCAGCTCGGACGCTACACCATCACGGACTCGGAACTCAAGGCGGAGGGAATCCCGGTATGAAGCTCGGTCTTCGAAGCAAACTCGTCGGCACGCTCGTCGGCGCGATCGTGATCTCGTCGGCGATCAGCGCGGTCGCGGCGCGCAACACGATGGCGACCGACCTCAACAAGCTCGCAGAGCAGCAAGTGCAGAGCGGCTCGACCGGCTTCGCCGGATACTGGGACGGCAAGCGCGATCTCGTCAAGCTGATGGTCGGACAAGCCGCCATCAACGACGTGATCCGGCGCGGCACCGCGACGCACGCGAAGAACCTCGAAGGAACGCTGACCGGGATCGCGCACCAAGGCGGCCTCTCGTTCCTCACCATCGTCGATGCCAAAGGGATCGTGGTCGCGCGCTCGACCGGCGGGCGCGCGGGCGTTCCGCTCGCCTCGCCGTTCGTGAAGCGCGCGCTCGCCGGCGAGACGGTGAGCACGGCGGCGACGCTCCCGCACGACGAGCTCGTCCCCGAATTGTTGGAGCCGCAGATCGAGTCGACCACCGCCGGCCGCGAAGGACTGGTCGAAGGGCTCGGCATCATCTCCGCGGTCCCGATCTCGGACGCCAACGAGCGCACGATCGGCGCCGTCTACGGCGGGATCGTCGTCGACCACTACTACGACATCGTCGACTCCGCGGCGCACGCGCTCGGCGGCAAGGCGGCGGTGATCTTCGAGAACGAGCTGATCTCCAGCTCGATCACGCGGCCCGACGGGACGCGGCTCGTCGACGACGCGGCCTCGGCGAAGGTCAAGGACGTCAGCTCGGCGTTCTACGGCGTCGACAACGAAGGCGGCGTCGACTACCTGGTGCGCGTCGAGCCGATCTACAACGATCAGCTCAAGGTCGTCGCGCTGCGCTGGTTCGGCGTCCCGCTCGCCACGTTCACCGGGGTGCAGGCGCACACCATGATATCGTTGCTGCTGTGGGGTCTGGTCGGGATCGTCATCGGCCTCGGGATCGCGGTCCCGGTCGTCGAGCGGATCGGCCGCCAGCTCGCGGCGCGCAGCCGCCAGGTGCGCGAGTCGGCGCAAGAGCTCTCGGTCGTCATCGTCGGCAGCGAGGTCTCAGGCGATCACGTCGCGCAGACGCGCGCGGCGGTGGAGCGCCAGGGCGAGCTGCTGATGCAGGCCGCCACGAGCGCCCCGTCCGCGAAGCTCGATGCGAACGTGCTGACCGCGACCGGCGTCTCCGAGAAGATTCTCGCCGCCTCGGCGCTCAACGCGGAGATCCTCGGCGACGTCGTCGTCATCGACACGCTGGCGACCGAGATGGCCTCGCGCACTCAGCAGGCCGTCGCGCGCGTCGGCGAGCTGAACGAAGTCGCCGCCGGCCTCGACGAGCTGGTGAGCGGATCGAAATGAGACGCGATGGCTGACGTCATCCTGTTCTTTTCGTCGAACGCCGACACGATGATCGCCACCAAGGCGCTCAAGGACGGTGGCGTCTCGGCGAAGATGATCCCCAAGCCGTCGCACGTCAATGCGACGGCCAACCTCGCGCTGAGCGTCGACGGCACCGCCGAGTCGGCAGCGATCGCCGTCCTCGGCAAAGCGAACGTCGCGCTCGGCGGCGTCGTGAAGTAACCCTCGTCAGCTAGTCTCGGTCAGCACGCGCGCGTCGGCCAGGTGGACGGCGCGCTCGCGGCCGCCGGACGCGATCACCAGCCCGCCTTCGTGGTCGAGCCGGAGCGCGGGTCCTTCGAGGATCGAGCCGTCGGCGTCGAGCCGCAGGCGGTACGGTTGCCCGCGCAGCGCGGCGCGCTCTTCCCACGCGCGGCCGACGTCGGCCGGCCGAGCGAGAACGTCGAGCAGCCCGTCCATCGCGCCGAGGATCCCGGCCAGCACCACCTCGCGCTCGACCCGCGGCGCGCGGTCGGAGAGATACGCCGGCGGCGGCTCGATCGCAGCCGCGGCTGCCGCTTCCGGCCGGCGCACGTTGAGGCCGACCCCGCAAGCCGCGAATGCCTCGGTCCCCAGCACGCGCGAGAGGCAGAGGATGCCGCCCGCCTTGCGCGCGCCAAGGTCGAGGTCGTTCGGCCAGCGGAGGTCGAGCCGGACCCCGCACGCGGCCTCCACGCCGTCGGCGACGGCCAGCGCGGTCCAGAACGGCACGGCCCACAGCGCCGCGCTCGCGACCGGCTCGGGGAGGATGGTGGTGAAGAGCAGCGCGCTGCCGGGCGGCGCGATCCAGCTCCGGCCGGCCTTCCGCCCGCGGCCGGCCGTTTGAAACTCGGCGACCAGCGTCGCACCCGCCGCGCGCGGATCGCCGAGCAGCGCGGCCGCGTCGTCGTTGGTGCTCGCCGTCTCGCGCACCGCGCGCACGCCGCCGAAGCGCGTTCCGGCGAGCGCCTCGCGCACGCGCGCCGCGTTCAGCGTCGCGAGAGGTGCGTCATCGTCCGGCACGTATCACAGGTCCGCTATGGCAGTCGAACGGACCTTGATCCTCGCCAAAGCCGACGCGGTCGTCCGCGGCTTGGTCGGTGAGGTTCTCGCGCGCTTCGAGCGGCGCGGTTACGTCATCCTCGGGCTGAAGATGCTGCGCGTGAGCGACGCGCAGGCGAAAGAGCACTACGCCGAGCACGAAGGCAAACCGTTCTTCCAAGGACTCGTCGACTACATCACCGCGACGCCGATCGTCGCGTTCGTGATCGAGGGCGAGGACGCGATCGAAGGCTGCCGCAGCACGATCGGCGCCACCAACCCGATCAAGGCGAATCCCGGGACGATTCGCGGCGACTACGGTCAGACGATCGGGCGGAACCTCGTGCACGGTTCCGACTCCGCCGCGTCGGCGCAGCGCGAGGTGAAGATATTCTTCTGCGACGACGAGCTGTTCCCGCGCGCGCACGTGCTCGGCGAGTGGATCGCGGCCAAGTGATTCGCGCGGAGCTTCGCTGACGTGTCGATCGAGTCGTTGCGCGGCGGCGGGCGCCCGCTGATCGAGAGCGTGCGCGCGCGCGAGGTGTTGGATTCGCGCGGCAATCCGACCGTCGCGGTCGCCGTCGCGACCTCGTTCGGCGCGGTCGAGGAAGCGCTGGTGCCGTCGGGCGCCTCGACCGGCGCGCACGAAGCGGTCGAGAAGCGCGACGGCGACCCGAAGCGCTACGGCGGCAAAGGCGTGCTCAAAGCGGTCGCCGCGGTGAACGAGATCGTCGGTCCGGCGATCGAAGGGATGGACTGCACCGCGCAGCGCGAGATCGACCGCGCGATCATCGAGCTGGACGGAACGCCGAACAAGGCGAATCTCGGCGCGAACGCGCTGCTCGGCGTCTCGCTCGCCGTCGCGCGCGCCGCCGCGGTCTCGCTCGGCGTGCCGCTCTACCGCTATCTCGGCGGCCCGTCGGCGGCGATGCTGCCCGTTCCGATGATGAACGTGATCAACGGCGGCAAGCACGCCGAAGGCGCGCTGCAGTTTCAAGAGTGCATGATCGTTCCGCTCGGCTTGAAGTCGGTCGCCGACGCGGTGCGCTGCGGCTCGGAGATCTTTCACGCGCTGGGGAAGATGCTGCACGAGGCGGGCCACCAGACGCTGGTCGGCGACGAAGGCGGCTACGCGCCGAAGCTCGACACGATCGACGAAGCGCTGCAGCTGCTCGTGCGCGCCGTCGAAAAAGCCGGCTACAAGCCCGGCAGCGAGGTGGCGATCGCGCTCGATCCGGCCGCGACCGAGTTCTTTCGCGACGGGAAGTACTGGCCGCACCTGCCCGACGATCACCCGCTCGACGCCCCGCAGATGGTCGGGCTGTACGAAGGGCTCTGCAACACCTACCCGATCGTCTCGATCGAGGACGGGCTGGCCGAGGACGACTGGGACGGCTGGCAGCTGCTCACGCAGCGGCTCGGCGCGCGCGTGCAGCTCGTCGGCGACGACCTCTTCGTGACCAACGTCGAGCGCCTCGAGCGCGGGATCCGCGAGGGCTGCGCCAACGCGATCCTCATCAAGGTCAACCAGATCGGAACGCTGACGGAGACGCTCGACGCGATCGAGACCGCTCACCAGGCCGGCTACCGCACCGTGATCTCGCACCGCTCCGGCGAGACCGAGGACACGACGATCGCCGACTTGGCCGTGGCGACCGGGGCCGGCCAGATCAAGACCGGGTCGCTGGCGCGCAGCGAGCGGACCGCCAAGTATAACCGTTTGATGGCAATTGCCGGCGAACTTGGGGGAAACGTGGCCCGATATCCAGGGCCCGCAGCCTTTCGAGCCCTCATACAGCCCTAGCCAAGGGCCAGTGTCGGGCGGAAGGGAGAAGGGGAAGGTCGCCCTCTCCAGCGAACCTGCCGCACCTTTCCCTATATTAAATCTTGATAATATCCGCTTGACATGATACCAGATGCGGTACTATGCTTGCACGGGTGATTTGTGAATCGAGTACGCCGGCTCCGCGAGCGCGTCGTCAATACCAAAAACAACTGTTCGTTTGAGGACCTCAGCGCTCTCTTACAAGCATTGGGCTTTTCCGTGCGACAACCTCGACGTGGCGGTTCCCATTACACCTTCAAGCACACGATTTATACGATCACCGTTCCCTACGCGCGACCGGTCAAGCGCTGCTATGTTCGTGAGGTCCTCGAGATAGTAGCACCGCTGATTGCAAGTAGCCAAGAGAACGGTGATTCGGAGGGACATCAATGAAGACGCCGACAGCTGACCCTGCAGAGAAATATCTCACGCTTCCGTATTCGCGAGAACTTGTACCGGAAGACGATGGAACGTGGTACGCTCGCATCGTCGAACTCTCCGGCTGCATGACGGTCGGCGACACGCCTGAGGAGGCGCTCGCAAACCTCGACGATGCGATGGCATCGTGGATCGAAGCGAAGCTGGAAGCGCAGGAAGAGATTCCCGAGCCGCTCGCGTCTTCGGACTTCAGCGGCAAGTTTCTCGTGCGCATCCCTAAGTCGCTTCACCGCGAGGTGAAGAAGGCGGCCGATCGCGACGGCGTGAGCCTAAATCAGCTCGTTACTATGGCGCTTGCGCGTTTGGTTGGCGCACCGACATCGTCGCGTTGATCTGCACGGCGTTTGCAATCTGATGGAGAGGGTTGCATCTTCGGATCCTCTTACGCAACTGTTGTACGAACAGGTGGCGGCACACGGACGCGCGGACTACAACGACATGCGAGCGATGCTGGAGAGGGGTGGTTTCGTGCGGCTGGAGAGCCGGCGCGACAGTGCTCACGTCCTTTTTCGCCGGGGACCAGAGATGATCTCCGTTCCCTTGTCGAAACCCGTTAATGTCTCGTATATCGAGCGTGTGATCGATATCGTCGAAGAGGGGTCATATATCGCCGAGCCTCATGACGAGGGATCGGCATTGGAAGAACGCGACGATCCTATTCGCGCGCTGGCGCGCCTCTATGAAGGCACCAGCGCAGACGCCGATCGTGCGGTTCGTGCCGGCTTACCGTCGATCACGTGGGGACATCTGGTTCAAGTCGGGTACACACCTCAAGAGCTTGCGGCGATCGTCGGATGCAGTGAAGAGGCGATCGCGCGCAAGCACGATCGACGAGAGGTACTTGACGTCGCAGAGGGCGATCGGACCATGCGACTGGTACGTATCACCGGCGATGCGATCGCGGCGTTTGGCGATCCGGCCAAGGCGGTGCGCTGGATGCGAAAGCCAAATCGAGCGCTAAGCGGAGAGCGCCCGATCGATGCAGTCGTCACCGAGCACGGCCTCTCTCTCGTCCGTCGAGCGGTAGGGGTCGTCGCATACGGCGGAGTCGCATGATACGCGCCTGGCGCTTGACGCGCCGGACGCACGCGGTTCCTTCGAGTGCCGCATTCAGCGGAAGAGGAGCGGAGCTGAATGGTGGCCGCTGGAACGCGGTTGGAACACCAGCTGCTTATGGGTCGGCTTCCGCAGCGCTGGCGGCGCTGGAATATCTCGTCCACGTCGATCCCGAAGAGCTGCCAGCTGATCTCGTATTCGCCGAAGTTTCTTTCGACGAAGTAGATGTGGAGAGTTGCACCCCGCCACCGGGCTGGCGCGAGAGTGGCTCGGAAACAGCGGTCACCTTCGGCGAAGCATGGCTCCATGAACAACGGAGCTTGGTCCTCGCCGTGCCATCCGCCGTGATTGCATTCGAAATGAATTACGTTTTCAATCCGGCACACGATAGGGCCGGGACGCTCACCGTCGCTGAAAATCTGATCGACTTCATCTTCGACGATCGCTTACTGCCGCTGAGTGGCCGCCAGGAGCACCCCCGACAGGGTCCCTGAAGACCGGGTCGCTGGCGCGCAGCGAGCGGACCGCCAAGTATAACCGTTTGATGGCAATTGCCGAAGACTTAGGTGCGGGCGCGGCGCGATACCCCGGGGAGAGAGCCTTCACGGCCTTGTCGAAACGAGAGGCGCGGGGGCCCGTAGCTCAGCGGTAGAGCAGCCGGCTCATAACTGGTCGCGCGCTGGTTCGAATCCAGCCGGGCCTAGCTCCCCCGATCGGCGATGAATCTTTGACGTGACCGCTCCCTCGTCGCTCGTCTTTCCGCGGGATCGGCTGTTCTTACGGCTCGATGCGGTCCGGCGCGCCCCGATCGCGCTCGTCGTCGCCGGCGCCGAGACGGGGAAGAGCACCGCCGTCCGGGCGTACTTGGCGGCACGGGCGATCGCGCACGTGCGGGTCGGCCACCAGCCGGAGTTCCTGCGCGGGCTGGTCGATTCGTTCGCCGCCGTCGCGCCGGCGCTCCGCTCGTCGGCCTCGGGCGCGCTGGCGCGCTTCGCCGGCGGCGACGGCGAAGGGACGGTCCTGAGCTGGCTGTGCGAGCACCTCGCCGGCGTGGCGACGACCGTCGTCGTCGAAGAGCTCGAGCTGATCGGCGCGGAGCCGCGCAGCGTCGCCCTGCTGCGCGGCCTGATCGACGCGACGATCCCGCGCATCCGCTGGATTCTGGTCGGGCGGGAGGCGGCCGCCTTCCCGGTCGCGCGCTGGCTCGCCGGCAGCCTCACCGACCTGCCCGTCGACGACGACGACCTGCGGATCGATCTGGGGGAAGCGCGCGCCGCTGCCGCCGCCGCCGGCCTGGTGCTCGACGAGCTGCTTCTCGCCAAGCTGCACCGTGCCGCGGCCGGCAGCCCGCTCCGCCTGGCGGTCGCGCTGGCGAGCGGCCGTGCCGACGAAGGTGAATCGCACGCCGAGCTCTACGACCGCCTCGCCGCCGCCGCGCTCGACGCGTGCGACGAGCGCACCCACCAGCAGTGGTGCGAGGCGGCGCTGGTCGGCCGGTTCGACGCGGCGCTGCTGCGCGCGATCGACCCCGGCACCGACGCCGAAGCGACGCTCGCCGCGCTGACCGCGGCGGGGTTCGTCTACGCCGACGACGACGGGACGCGCGCGTTTCACGAGCCGTTCCGGGAGCGGCTGCTGGCCCATCTGCAAGCGCTGCCGCGCGCGCGCCGCGAGGCCTCGTACGCCCGCGCCGCCGCCGCGCTCGAAGCGAACGGGCGCTGGCCGGAGGCGGTCGCGCTGCGGATGCGCGCGCCGGACGGCGAGCGCATCGCCTGCGCGCTCGAGGCGCGCGGCTTCCGGGCGATCGACTCGGGCGAGATCGCGACGGTCCGCGAAGCGCTCGAAGCGGTCCCCGACGAGATCCTGAACCGCCACCCGATCGCGCTGGCGATGCGCGCGCTCGTCGCCTCGCTCGACGAAAGCTACGACCTCTCCGAAGCCTGGTTCCGCATGGCGATCGACGCCGCGAGCGAGAGCGTGCGGCGCTCGATCGTGGTGCGCTACGGCCTCGATCTGGTGCGGCGCGGGCGCACCGACGTGATCGAGCTGCTCGAGGCCGAAGCGGCCCGCGGCGGCGCCGCCGAAGGCGACGACTTCGCCGCCGAGCTGTACGGTCTGCTCGGCACCGCGTACGTCGGCGCGCGCCGGCTCGACGACGCGCGCGAGGCGGCGCGGCGCGCGCTCTCCCGGCTGCACGACGTCTCCGACGTCGGCGTGCGCGCGCGCATCCTGCACCAAGCCGCCTACGTCGCGCTGAACGACGGCGACTACATCGCCGCGAAAGACCTCGCCGAGCGCGCCTACGAGACGGCCGAGTCGGCCTACCTCTACGACCTTGCGGCGCGCGCGCTCAGCGTGCTCCACAACGTCGCGGTCTTCTACGACGACGACCTGCCGGCCGGGCGCCGCGCGCTGGCGAAGCTCGACGGCGCCGCGCGCAAAGCCGGCAGCACCACGCTTCGTTTATATGCGATCCTCAATGCCTACGGGCTCGAAGTCGACGCCGGCGACAACGAGGAGATCGCGCGGCTCGACGCCGAGCTGCGCGAGCTGCGCATCTTCCTCACGCCGATGGCGAGCGAGGCGCTCTTGCCGGCGCAGGCGCTGCGCGCGGCCTGGGACGGTCGCTTCGAGCACGCCTACGGGCTGCTGGCGCCGAGCGCCGAGAAGCTCTTTGACGACGACCGGACCGCCTATCGCTGGGCGGAAGTCGCGGTCTACGCCGCCGCCGCCGGAAAGCGCTCGGAGAGCGCCGCCGCGATCCGCCGTTGCCGGGACACCCTGCGCAAGGCCGATCCGGCCGACCGGCTCATGTTCCGCGCCCGCGCCTACCTCGCGCTGGCCGAGATCCTGCTCGCCCACGACGGGCGGGCGCGCAGCGCGCTCGCCGAGCTGCGGGTCCTGGCCCGGCGCGGCGGCCCGCGCTTCGCGGCGCTGGTCGAGGCGGTCCGCGGGCTCTACCTGCGCTGGACGAGCGGCTGGCACGGCGCCCCGCCGCTCGCCGAAGCCTTCGAAAACCTCGAGCGGCTCGACCTGGGCGGGGTGGCCCGGTTCTTCGGCGCGCTCCCGCTGCCCAGCTCCGACCGCGCTCGGCTCGGCCTGCTCAGCGAGACCGAGAAGCGGATCCTCAGCGCCGTCGCGTCGGGCGCGACCAGCAAGGAGATCGGGGTCGACCTGGACCGCAGCTCGCAGACGATCGACGTCCACATCCGCTCGATCTGCCGGAAGCTCGGCTGCAGCGGGCGGCGCCAGGCCGTCGCCCTGGCCCTGCGCGAGGGGCTGATCGGCGAGCGCCGTCGGCAGGAACGGTCGGCAGGGTAGACCTCTTCCGACCGCTACCTAATCTTGGGTAGTGTAGAGGCGGGCGAAACGGCGGTACAGTGATCTCGGACACGCGGCACGGATGTGCGCGATGTGGGCGGAGAAGGACCTCATGCAGCTCAGCGTCAGTACGCGACACGGCGACCAACGGCTCGCCGAGGCGCTCAACGAACAAACCCGGGAGCTCGCTGCGGCGGCGCTCGATTTGGTCCCCCCGCCCGACCGTACCGTGGCGGCGGAAATTCTCGTCATGCGGTTCGTCGAGCGCTTCGCCGGCGCGGTGGGAGCGGCCGACTGGACGCGGCTGCTCAACTGGGTCGACCTGAGCTGCCGCCGGTACGCCGGAATTCTGCCGGTCGGGACGCTCGTCGCCGCCGCCGCGAAGGCGATCGCCGACGAGCTCGACGACGTCCCCGGCGTGCGGATCAGCTCCGGCGAGCTCGAGGTGGTCTGCGCCGAGGTCGACCGGCTGGCGGCGCGGCCGCGGCTCGTGCGCGACGCGGCGCGCCACGAGGCGCTCGACGAGATCGACGTCGCGCTCGACGATTTGATCACCCGCCTCGACGGCGCCGACCAGCTCACCGCCGAGCACTCGCGCGCGGTTTCGACGTGGTGCGCGCGGCTCGCGCAGCGGCTCGCGCTCGCCAAGCACGACGCGGTCTTCGTGACCCGCGCCGGACTGGTGCACGACGTCGGCAAGATCACCACGCCCCTCTCGATTCTCAACGCACCACGCACGCTCGACGAAGAAGAGATGGCGGTGATGCGCAACCACGCGGTCGCGGGCGCGGCGATCGTGTCGGAGATTCCGCTCGTCGCACACCTCACGCCCGCGGTGCGCAACCATCACGAGCGCTTCGACGGGCGCGGCTATCCCGACGGCTTGCGCGCCAGCACGATCCCGATCGCGACGCGCATCGTCACCGTCGCCGACGCGTTCAACGCGATGATCGGGCGGCGTCCGTACCGCCCGCCGTTCTCTCCCGCGGTCGCGCTCGAGCGGCTCGAAGCGAATCGCGGCACGCAATTCGATCCTATCGTCGTCGACGCGATGATCGACGTCGTCACCAACCGCGCCCAACAGGAGCGTCTCTGATGCGCAAGGCTTTCGCTGTCCCCGCGCTCGCGACGCTGACCATCGCCGCGCTCCTCGCCGGCTGCACGGGCGGCGGCGTTTCCTCACTGACGCCCAGCGACTCCGGCCACGCGCTGTACGCGTCGAACCAATCCCGCGCGCTCCCCGCGCAGTCGCCCACGCCGACGCCGGCAGCCACGCCGACGCCGTCGGGCGGCCTGCTCGGCGGCCTCCTCGGCGGCGTGCTCGGGCTCGTCGGTGGGCTCGTCGGATGCGTCGCCGGCACGCTGACGTCCGCCGGTTGTCACAGCGCGCAAAACACGAACGTGGCAGCGACGTCGTCGTACCAGAACGGACTCGGGGCGCGAGATCTGTGGTCGGCGTACGCCTTGGCGGCGCCGCAGTTCGGCGCGGTTGCGAACGGCCGCACGATCGCGGTCGTCACCGCGTATCCGGCACCGAACGCGGAGAGCGATCTCGCCGCGTACCGCCGCGCGTTCGGGATGCCGGCATGCACCTCGTCGAACGGCTGCTTCAAAGTGATCGCGCAAGGTTCGAGCGCACCGGTTCCCGCGTGGGCGATGGAGACCGATATCGACCTCGCGATGGCGTCGGTCGGATGCCCCACGTGCCGGCTGGTGCTGGTGGAAGCCGCGAGCAGCGAGATCGCAGCGCTGGCCGCCGCCGAAGACGCCGCGGCAGCGCTGCATCCGGCCGCGATCACCAACAGCTACGGCGTGCCGGAATCCGCCGACAGCTCCGCGCTGGCCTCGCACTGGAATCATCCCGGGGTCGCGATCACCGCCAGTGCGGGCGACGCGAAGAGCGCCACGTTCCCGGCAACGCTCGCGTCGGTGACGGCCGTCGGCGGCACGGTGTTGGCGAAGGACCGCGCGGTCGCGCGCGGCTGGTCGGAGGCTCCGTGGACGAACTCGGGCGCCGGCTGCAGCACGCAGGAACTCAAGCCGGACTGGCAGACCGACTCGTACGGTTGCGCGAACCGCGCCGTCGCCGACGTCTCGGCGGTCGCCACGTCGAATCCGGGGATCGCGATCTACGACAAGGCCGCGGGCGGCTGGATCGTGGTGACGGGAACGAGCGTCGCGGCGCCGCTGGTCGCGGGCCTGTACGCGGCGGCCGGCAACTATCCGAGCACGGCGGTCGGCGCCGGCGGGATCTACGCGAACGCGAGCAAGCTGCACCCGCTCGCCGGCGCGTTCTCGCAAGGGACGCCGGACGGCCTGGGAGCGTTCTGAACGAAGGGACGGCGGTGCCGGGCGGGCAAACCCGCCCGGTCCCGGCGCCATAGTCTATCGGTTAGGACGCCGCCCTTTCAAGGCGGAGAGACGGGTTCGACTCCCGTTGGCGCTACCACCGATCCACCGATCTTGGATCCGCCGCCGGTCGGAACACGCCCTTGCCGCGTCACCTTGCGCGCGAAAGCAGCAGTGAAGCAAGGGCCAAACAGAAATAGAATCCAGGAAAGGCGATGTTGTAGAACACCCCTGCGCGTGCGTGTGCTATCAGTGCGCCGATAAAGTACAGCACCAGCCCGGCAGCTGCCGCCGTTTGTATCACGGGCACGCCGAGCAGGCCGAGCAGCAGCCCTGCGGCGCCCGCCAACTTGAGACCGGCGAGCCCCGGCAGCCACGAGCGTGGGACCCCGACTTCGGTAGAGGTCTTCAGCACGAATTTCGCCTTTGCGAGATCGGCGAACCCTGCTCCCGCGTTCGCCAAGATCGTCGCCGCGGGCACCGCCACGAAGAGCGCGTTCATCTCAGGCGTCCTGTGCAATGCGGACGGCCAAGTGCGCAAGACGCGCGGGATCGGCGACCACGTCGAAGTGAACAACGAGCTCCCCGACGACGCGCACGAGCAGAACCGAACGAATTTCGGCACCGTCGCGAACCACAATTCCGGGCCGTCCGTCAATGAAGGCGAGCCGAGCTCGACGTGCGTTGGCGCGGTACGCGCGGGCCTCCGCAACGACCGCCTGAACGCCCTGAATTCGTTGTGGTGCTCCACGCCGAAGTACCTGAGGGTCCGCGGTCCTTACGACGGCGGGATCGAGCACGGCGACGAGACCTTCCGTGTCACCTTCTTGCGCTGCACGCAGAAACGCTTGCACGACGTGCCGCGCTTTTGCGACGTCTGCGATTGGAGCGAACGGACGGCCGCGAACCCGCGCTCGCGCACGGCTGGCTAGCTTCTTTGCCGACTCGGTCGAGGTCCCGAGGATGTGTGCGATCTCCTCAACGGCACTCCGAACGCGTCGTGGAGGACGATTGCGACTCGCTGTGGCGGGGTTAGCTCGGTGAGGACGACCACAAACGCGGCGGTTAACTCTTCCGAGAGCAGCGCAGCCTCTTGGGGTATGTCTGCCGCGTCGTCCGCAGGCAACGAGGCTGCCTCGTACGGAATTTCGCGGCGACGACGCAGCGTGTCAAGGCAGCATCGCGTGGCGACGGTCGTTAACCACGCCGGCACATTCCGAACCCCGCTCGTGTCGCTGGACTGAAATTTGATCCACGTCTCCTGCACGACGTCTTCCGCTTCGGATTGCGAGCCGAGCACCCGGAATGCAATTGCCAGCAGATGCAGCCGTTCTCGCTCGAACGTAGCTACTCGGTCCGTGTCCTTCGCGTGGGGCGCACAAGCCATCACGTTCACCTTGCCCTTTGCCATAGGTTGCCGTGTCATCGACGCAGCGGGAGTGAAAAAGGTGACTCGGGGCGAGGAGAAATGCCGGTGTTCCCGGTCTGGAGCGGCCCGGCGGCTGCTCCTCTCCTGACGCTGCAATGAAAGGCGCCGGTTCCCGTCGGACGAGCAAGCCGGGCTAGCGCTCCAAGGGGACGGCGGCGAGCACGCCGGAGTCGTGCCGGACGCTCCCGAATCCGTAGGGATGCGCATCAGCGGGGCGCGCGAAGAGGCAAGTACGCCGACGGCGATCGCAGACGACACCGCCCGGCTGGCGCGCATCCTCGCCGACGAGGTGAGTCCGCGCTGGCTCCGTGAGCTGCACAGCTACCTCGCGGTCAAGTCGCAGTTCGTCCTGTACGGCAACGTGCGGGACACCGTCGCGATCCCGGTCGGTCCGAACGCCTACGATCTGCGCACGGTCACCGAGGCGGTCGTCGACACGCTCGCGCTGCGTGGCTACGAACACGTGTGCACCGTCGATCCGGTCCACGGCGTGACCTTGCTGACGCCGACCGACGCGGCCAACGAGGAAGGCCGCGTTCGGGCGTCGATCCTGTGGGCCGAAGGGCTCGGCCGCGGTTTGATCCAGGAGTTTTCCCGCGACGAGAGCTCGGGCCGCACGCGCGCCGCGGCGCCGTTCCCGGCTGCCGTCGAGTTCGCCGAGCGCGTCGCGCACGACCGCAGCGCGCGCGCCGCCGTTTTGTTCGACTACCTCATGGGGAGCCAGAACTTCGGCGCCTTCGTGCGCGCGCTCGTCGCGAGCTATGAAGCGCAGGCCGATCGCTGGTTCAATCCGATCCTGTGGTTGGCGGATCGCGAAAACGACCTGCCGCCGTGGCTCTCGCTCGGCAACCCGCGCGTTCGCGTCCTCTCCGTCGCGCGTCCGGACAAGCTCGTGCGCCGCACGATCGCATCGTCGCTGCTGCGCGGGATTCGCGGCTACGACGCGCTCAGCTCCGAGGACCAGAACCGCGTCGTCGACGAGTTCACCTTGCAGACCGACGGGATGACGCTGAACGATCTCTCGCTGATCGCGAACTTCTGCGCGGACCGGGGCCTCGACGCGTCGCGAATCGCCGAGGGCGCGCGCAGCTACAAGCTCGGCATCACCGAGAACCCCTGGGCCAGAATGGGACGGCGGGAGCTGATCCAGGCGGAGGCGCGCATGCGCGAGCGCGTCTGCGGTCAGGAGCCCGCGGTCACGAAGACGCTCGACATCATTCGGCGCGCGCTGAAAGGTCTGTCGGGCGCGCAGCACGGCGGCGGCATCACCACCAAACCGAAGGGCGTCCTGTTTTTCGCCGGCCCGACCGGCGTCGGAAAGACCGAGCTCGCGAAGAGCCTCACGGAAGGGTTGTTCGGCGACGAGCGCTCGTACATCCGGTTCGACATGAGCGAGTTCAACCACGAGCACGCCGACCAGCGGCTGATCGGCGCGCCGCCGGGCTACATCGGCTTCGACGCCGGCGGCGAGCTGACCGACGCCGTGCGCGAGCGGCCGTGCTCGGTCATCCTGTTCGACGAGATCGAGAAAGCCCACGGCAGAATCCTCGACAAGTTCCTGCAGATCCTCGACGAGGGCCAGCTCACCAGCGGCAAAGGCGAGCGCGTCTACTTCAGCGACTCGATCATCATCTTCACCTCGAACCTCGGCATCACCAGCGAGCTCGAGCAGCAGCGAGGGAAGATCTCGTACGCGGAGGTCGAGGAGCGCATCCGGCGCGGGGTTACGCGGTACTTCAAAGACGAGCTCGGCCGGCCGGAGCTGCTGAACCGAATCGGCGACAACATCGTCGTGTTCAACTTCATCGCCCCCGACGTCGCCGATCAAATCCTCGACAAAATGCTGCGGAACGTCATTGCGAGGCTCGCCAAGACGCAGAAGATCGAATTGAGAATCGACGACGCGGTCTGCAAACAGCTCTCTGTGCACGTCAAGTCCGATCTGTCGAATGGCGGCCGCGGGATCGGAAACGCGCTCGAGTCGTTGCTGATCAACCCGCTCGGCCGGGTGCTCTGGGACCTCGACGTCGCCGAAGGAACGGCGATACGCGTCACGCAGCTGGCGTTCGAAGACGGCGTGCCGGTACTCCAGGCCGAGCGGCTGCAGGGTTGATGCAATACAGGTGCGTCGCCGCCGACTGCCCGCTGCCGGACGAGAGATACGATGCGAAGTTGCGGCGGCCGCCGGCGTGCCGGCTCGGCCATTGCCGCGTCGAGCCGGTCGATGCGGCCGGACCGCCGCCCGCGCGGCAGTCGTACGAGGCGATGCCGGGTGACGCCACCTGGGTACCACGGCCGCGCCGTCCGCGCAGCACGGCCGTGCTGATCGTCGGCGAGCGCCGATTCGCGTTGCCGCACGAGTGCGTTCTCGGGCGAAAGGGAGACATCGCGCGGGACGCCTTCGGCGACGACGTGAGCGTGTCGCTGGAACACGCGCGGCTAACCGTTCACGGCGACGTCGCATACCTCAAGAACGTCTCGAACGGCGGGCATGCGCTGGTCGTCAACGGCGCGTCGCTCGCGTTCGGCGACGAAGCGAAGCTGAAGCTGGGGAGCAGCCGCGTCCGGTTCGGATCCAGCTTCACCTGCGTGATCGAGCTGATCGAGTAAGCCGGACGGTTCAGCGCGTGTTTTCGCGAACGATTCGATCGACGATCGGCGCCGGGAGCCCCGCGGCGAGCATCTCCATGATGACGGCGCCGTGCTTCCAGCGCCGCGGCTGTACCATCGGCACGATGCGTTCGGTCCACCCGTTCTTGGCTTTGAAAATCAAGCGGTGGCGACGAACGGGCGGTTCGCTGACGGCCGTCGTTTCGTTGATGTTGATGCGATAGTAACGCCCACCGATCTGGGTCTGGTAGTTCAGCGCGACGCGCGGAACCGGCTGTTCGCTGACCACATGGGCATATTGAAGGCTCGTGTGCGGCGGCAATCCCGCCGGTACGACGATCGTGAACGGCATGTGCTGCTGCGCTTGCGCGACGGTGAGCTGGTCGGCGCGATGAATGAGCGGCGGCATCGGCTTCGACGAACCGTCCAGCCACATGAGATGCGCAAGGGCCGGCGGTAGCGCACCCGAGGCCTGCGCAGCGACGCCCCCGAGCGCGAGCACGCCGAGCACGACGCTCGTGTAAGCGAAGCCGCGCGACCGAGTGTGCCGGACGGCCGGCGCGTTCTTCGCGCTCCACGGCCCGGGCGGAACGTTTGGAATCGCGACGCGCGCAAAGCGCCGCGCGACCGCCGCCGTGATGGTCTGCTCTTCGTTCATGATGCCGCCTCCGGCGCCGTTGCCGGCGCGGTCGAATCGCTGAGAAGTGGCCGCAAGCGCTGCCGGGCGATCATCAGCCGGAAGCGCACCGTCGCGGCCGGTACGCCGAGGACGCGGCCGGCCTCGCTGCTCGACAAGCCCACGAAATACCGGAGCTCGAGCACGAGCCGCAACGGCTCGGGCAGCGAGCCGATCGCCGCTTCGAGGTCGAGCCGAGCGCTCGGATCGTCGCGTGTCGAGACGCCACTCGCATTTTCATAGCCGACCGCCTCCCGCCGCCGCCGGCGCGCTCGCGCGCGAGCGTGATCGCGAGCCTGTGAGACGATGATCCGGTACGCCCAGCCGGGGAAGGCCCGCGCGTCGGAGAGGCTCGGCAGCTTCGCGCAGATCGCGGCGCACGCTGCCTGCGCCGCATCTTCCGCGGCGGTGCGCTCGCTCAGGATCGACCACGCGATCCGGTACGCGTTCGGCCACAGCGCGTCCACGAGCGCTTCGTAGTCCTGTTCCATCCCGGTCGAGGCGGCTCGCGCCAAGTCCGAGAGCCCGGCGACATCCTTCACATCGGACAAGACGCCGGCCGGGGCAGAAGTGTTTGCTCCGGCTCGCTCATCGGGCGATCAGGTCTCCTGGCGCAGCTCGGCGAGCCAGAAGCCTTTGCGCTCGAGCTGCACCGGGAGGCCGTTGGCGAGCGCGTCCGCCGAGACGCGGCCTTCGTCGGTCCACGCGCCGCGCAGGCTGTTGAACGTGCGCAGCTCGTACGAGCCGCTCACGCCGTCCCCGAGCCGCAGCGCGGTCGCGATCGTTCGCTCCGCGGTGTTGCCGGCGAACAGAACGAGATCGCTCTCCTGGCGCAGCGCGAGCGTGACGGCCGCGTGGTCGAGCGACTGCACCGCGTCGCTGACGTCGTCTTCGTAGGCGACGTACGGCGAGGGCTGGTGGAAGGCGAAGTTCGAGTACATGCGCAGCTCCGGGACGCGCACGACGAACCAGGTGAGCGCGTTGCCGCGGTACGGCAGGTTCTGCACGCCGAGCCACTTCCAATCCGGCGCGAGCCGCGGCGAGACGGTCGGCGTTCCGCCGGAGAGGTCGAGCCCGGCCGCGCCTTCGACCGCGGCCCACAGGTAGCGCGGCGGAAACCACGGCGAGAGCATCATCCCTTGGTTGACGAGCGTCTCGCCGTGCAGCCACTCCGAGAACTGGCCCGGCACCGTGTTGTTGCGGCGCGGGTCGCGCGAGTAGTGCCGGAAGCTCGTGCCGAGCGCGTACGCCATGAACGCCGCGTTGAAGCGCGCCGCCGCGAACGCGAACCAAAAGGTGACGCCGACCCACACCCCGCCGAGCAGGCCGTAGCCGTGTGTCGGGCCGTAGTTCGGCGCGTCGCGCGGCACGGTGCGGATGCCTGCGCTCGTCCAGAAGTCGTCGCTGCTGAGCCGGCTGATGATGCGCGCCGCCGTCTCGTCGTCGGCCACCCCGAACATGACGGGAAAGACGAGGTCGGCGGTCACGTCGCTGCGCGGCTGGTCGTCGATCCCGATGTTGAGGTAGTACAAGCCGTTGTCGGGATTGCGCAGGTGTGTGTTGATCGCTTCGCGCAGCTCGGCCGCCGCCCGGCTGAACTCGGCGCTCGTCTCGTGATGCTCCAGGACGCGCGCCATGTGGCCGATCGTCTCGAGCGCGGCGAAGCACTCGGAGTTCAGTTCCGTCGTCGCGCCGGAGAGCCGGTAGTTCTCGATCACGTTGCGCCAGCCGACGATCCCCCAGTCCTGCGTCTTCTCGGAGGTGCACCACACCAGCCCGCGCTCGTCGCGCTGCGCGAGCACGTACCGCGCCGCCTTCAGCGCCGTCGGGTAGACGCGCTCGAGGAACGCGCGGTCGCCGGTGGTGTTGTAGTGGTGCCAGAGCGCGAGGATGAGCAGCGGTGTGTCGTCGTTGACGTTGAGCCCGTAGTCCGCCGTCTCGCCGGTGCGGACGTCGTAGTACTCGACGATCATCCCGCGCTTCTCTTGGCGCTCAACGTACGCCAACAGCGAGTCGCGGGCGAACTCGGGCGTGAGGTAGTCCGCCCCGAACGCGAACCACGCCGTGTCGCGCGCGACGCTGTTGTTCGAGCGCGCCGGGTCGTTGACGAAGGCCCAGCCCGTCGGCGTGCGCAGCTCCGTGCGCAGCATGTTCGCCTTCGCCCACAGCACGCCGCGGTTCACCTCGGCGTCGGGCGTCACGACGACCGCGCGCGCCAGCACCTCGGCGTAGTGCGCCGACGTGCGCGCGAGCGCGTCTTCGGCGCCGGGCAGCGCGCGGAAGCGTTTGCGCGCCGCCTCGTGGCCGTTGAGCGCGAAGGTCAGCGTGTACGCGACCCGCGCGGTTTCGCCCGGGCGCAGCACGTGGCTCGAATGGAACACGCCGAGCGGGTCGCCCTCGCCGCTGTCGGTCGTGTTGTGCAGCACCGGCCGGTGGTCGGCGAGCGCCTTGGCGTGGTCGACCGTCGTCTCGTAGCTCGCCGGCCGCTCGGAGATCGCGAACACCCGAACGTAGTCCGGATTCGCCCCGCGGTTGTGCGCGAGAAAGGCGCGCAAGCCCGGGTCGTACGCCACCACGACGTCGTGCCCCAAGCCGCCGCGCAGCTGGCAGAACGCGTACGAGCCGATCCGAACCTCGTCTTGCCCTTCGTTGCGCAGCTCCAGCACGTAATACGCTGCCGGCGGGTCGACGCGCTCGCCGTGCGGCTTGCCGCTCAGCACGAAGAGCGTTTCGTGCACGGCGACGCCGTTGGTGAGCGTGAACTTGTGCTCCTGGCGTTCCGGGTGGATGTCGAAGCTGCCCGGCAGCGCGCCCAAGTGGATCCCCGTGCGCTCGTCCCAGTGGTGCAGCACCACCGTTCCGAGCATCACCTCGCCCGCGTCGACCGAGTAGAACTTCTCGATCGCGCCGGTCGCCTTGATCACGAGACAGCAGCGCGGCGCACCGAGCGTGCTGCCCGCCGCCATCTCGCCGTCCGCGATCGTATACGCTGCGAGGCGCGCGCCGGTGCCCGGCGAGCGCGCGGAGTCGGCGGCCACCGCTCAGAGGCTTCCGGATTTGCGCATCAACCCGCCGTCGATCACGTACGTCGCGCCGGTGACGTACGCGGCTTGGTCCGAGGCCAGGAAGGCGCACAGCGCGGCGATCTCCTGCGGCTGGGCCATGCGGTGCAAAGGAATCTCGTTCAGCAGCCTCTCCATCTCGCTGCGGTCTCGTTTGAGGTCCGCGTCCATCGGCGTGTCGACCGCGCCCGGCGCGACGTTGTTCACCGTGATCCCGTGCGGCGCCAGCTCGACCGCGATCGTGCGCGTCAGCATCCGCAGACCGCCTTTGGTCGCGCAGTACGCGGCGTTGCCGGGCATCGTGATGTCCTCGTGCACCGAGGAGATGTTGATGATGCGCCCGCCGCCGCCTTGATCGACCATCTGCTTGGCGGCGCGCCGGCTGCACAGGAACGGCCCGGTCAGGTTCACCGCGACGACCTTGTGCCAGTACTCGGTCGGCGTTTCGAGGAACGGGTGCTTCTGCTCGATCCCGGCGTTGTTGACGAAGACGTCCAGCCGCCCGAACGTCTTCACCGCGTGCTGGACGAGCATGTCGACCTGCTGCTCGTCGCTCACGTCGGCCGCGACCGCCACCGCGCTCCCGACCGTGTCGAGCGCGTGGGCGAGGTCGTCGGCTTTGTCGCTCGGGCCGACGTAGTCGATGACGACCTTCGCGCCGTCGCGGACGAACTGCGTCGCGATGGCGCGCCCGATCCCGGTGGCGGCGCCGGTGACGACGGCGACTTTGTCTTGCAGGTTCATGACGATGATCCGATGCTCGCGATGTCGGGTGGAAAGGGGAGTGAGAGCGTCCAGTCCAGCGCGACGCGCGTCTTGCGGTACGCGCCGTGCAGACGCGAGAGATAGTACGCGCGCCACAGCAGCCACGCGGGCAGGCCGGCAATGAGCGCGCGGCCGCCGAGGTCGGCGAGGCCTTCGCGGTCGCCGAGCGAGGCCATCATCCCCAGCGAGCGATAGCGCATCGGGCGCGTCGCGCCGCCGCGCAGCGACGCGACGAGGTTGCGCGCGAGGAGGGCCGCTTCGCGCACCGCGTGCTGCGCCGTCTGCGGATACGCGCCGCCGCCCGGCTTCGGCACGTGCGCACAGTCGCCGAGCGCCCACACGCCGGGCCGCTGCGGCACCGAGAGATCGGCGTTCACCGCGATCGCGTGGTGCGCGGCGTGCGGGACGTCGAGCTTCTCGACCAGCTCCGGGACGCGCACGCCGGCCGCCCACACCACCGTCTTCGCTGCGTGGCGAACGCCGGATTTCAAGGTAAGACCGCCCGCGTCCACCGACGCGACATCGTCGCGCAGGATCAGCTCGACGCCGCGCCGGGTGAGCATCGCGCGCGCGCGCTCGGAGAACCGCTCAGGGAACTGCTCCAGCAGGCGCGCACCACCGGCGACCAGCACGACGCGAACGCGCTCGGAGCCGAGCGCGGGATACTCGCGCCGCATGCGGTTCAGGTACGCAAACGTCTCGCCGGCCGCCTCGACGCCGGTGAAACCGCCGCCCACCACGGCGACGGTGAGCAGCGCGCGCCGTTCGCCGGCGTCCGCGACGGTCGCGGCTTCGAGCGAACGGATCAAATGCGCGCGCAGGCGGACCGCGTCGTTCAGCGTTTTCAGCGGGAGCGCGTGTGCGTCCGCGCCGGGGACGCCGTGCGTCGTGCTGACCGCGCCGAGCGCGATCACCAGCTGGTCGTACGCGATGCCGTTCACCTTGCCGGTGACCGGGTGGCGCGTGGAGACGCTGCGCCGCTCGAAGTCGACGTGCTCGACCTCGCCCAGCACGAACCGCGCGCGCGGCACGCTGGTGCGGAACGGTTCGGCGACGTGGCGCGACTCCAGCGCGCCGCTCGCGACCTCCGGCAGCAGCGGGGTGAAGAGCGCGAAGTTCTGGCGGTTCACCGCGGTGAGCGCGAGCTGCGGCTCGCGGCGGTGCCGTGCGAGCGCGCGCGCAAGGGTGAGGCCGGCGAAGCCGGTGCCGAGGACGACGACGCGCGCGCTCACGGGTATCTCCTATGCATGTGGACGTTCGGCATCAGCGAGGTCACGACGTGGCCGTGGCGCTACGACGAAGATCTCGCGCGGTACGCGCAGCTCGGCGCGCGCGCGATCGAGGTGTGGGAGTTCAAGCTCGCCGGCGATACGGGAGCGCGGCGCGAGCAGCTCGCCGCGGCGCGCCCGCACGGGCTCGGCGTCTCGTCGTTTCAGGCCGCCGTGCACTCGCTCTTCCCGACGCGCATGCAGCCCGAGCCCGCGAGCCTCGACGCGCGGCGGGACGCCTTTCTGCGCGCGCTCGAATCGGCGGCGCCGCTGCTGCCGGGCACGGTGTTCGTGCTGAACACCGGGATCGCGCGCGACGGCGACGTGCAGCGCGCGTTCGAGACGACCGTCGGCGCGTACCGTGAGCTCGCGCGCCGCGCGGCTGACGCGGGCGTGCGGCTCGCGCTCGAGCCCTTGCACCCGCTGGCGATGAACGAGGACACCTTCGCGTGGAACCTCGAGGACGCGCGCGACGTCGTCGACGCCGTCGGCCACGACGCGCTCGGCATCTGCGCGGACATTTGGAATCTCGCCGGCCAGCACGATCTTCGGACGCGGCTCGCAGCCTGCGGCGACCGCCTCTTCGTCGCGCAAGTCTCCGACTATCGGAGACCGCGCTCGTACCTGGACCGGCTCGCCATCGGCGACGGCTCGCTCGACTTCGCGCCGTTCCTCGCCGGCTTGCGCGACGCGCGCTTCGCGGGGCCGCTCGTGCTCGAGATCTTCTCGAAGGACGTGCCCGACTCGCTGTACGACGGTGATCTTCACGCGGTCGTCTCCCGCAGCCGCGACGCGCTGGCACGCCTCATCGGCGCGCCGCCCAGCGCATGACGCGCGCCAGCGCGAAGCCGCCCGCGAGCGCGAGCGCGGTCAGCGCGACGGTCGCGTCACGCCGCGCGCGGGCGCGCTGCGCGCGCACGTCCGGCATCGCGGCGAGCTCGGGGTAATCGCCCGGCGGCCCGGCGGGACCGAATCGCAACGCCAGCCACACGACGTCGGCGAGGTGCAGGCCCTGGCGCGGCGTCGTCTGCGCCGCCTGCTCGCGGCACGAGAACCCGTCGCCGATCACGATCGTGTCGGGCGCGGCCTCGCGCAGCTTCGGCAAGTACTCCAGCTCGCCGCACGCGAGCGAGACGTCGTAGTGCTCCCCGGCCTCGAACCCGAACGCGCCCGCCATCCCGCAGCAGCCGTCGTCGAGCTCGCTCAGCTCGACGCCGAGCGCGTGCAGCACCTTGCGGTCGCCTTCCATTCCCAGCACCGACTTGTGGTGGCAATGGCCGTGCAGCAGCACCTTGCGATGCAGCGCCGGCGGCGTCCAGCCCTTCTCCTGGGCCAGAAAGTCGCCGAAAAGCAGCGTCTGCTGCGAAAGGCGGCGCGCGTCGTGGTCGTTCGGAAACAGGTTGAGCAGCTCGCCCTTGAACACGCTGACGCACGAGGGCTCCAAGCCGACGACCGGGGTTCCGGCCTCGATCTCCGGGCGCAGCGCGTCGAGGATCTCGCGCAGCAGCCCCTTGGCGAGCGGGATCATGCCGTAGTCGTACAGCGGCCGCCCGCAGCACAGCAGCTGCTCCGGCACGACGACGTCGTAGCGCGCCGCTTCGAGCACCTCGACGGCGTGGCGCGCGGTGTCCGGGTGGAAGTACGTGTTGAACGTGTCGGCCCACAAGATCACGCGGGGGCCGCCGGCGTTCGGCCCCGCGCCGCGCGCGCGCCACCAGTCGCGGAACGACTGCTCGGCGAACGGCGGGATCTCGCGCTGCGGCGCCATCCGCACCAGCCCTTTGGCGAGCTGTGCGAGCCCGGGCGTCTGCGCCGCGGCATTGAGGAGGCGCGCGAAGCGCGAGCCGTAGCGCGCCCACCATGGGATCAGCCCGAACGCGTACGCCCACACCGGCCGCCGCTTCGACTCGTAGTAGTGCGAGAGAAACTCCGCCTTGTACGTCGCCATGTCGACGTTCACCGGGCAGTCGCCCTTGCAGCCTTTGCAGGCCAGACACAGATCGAGCGCGTCCTTGACCGCTTCCGACTCCCAGCCGCCGGCAAGCGGTGCGCGCTCTAGCATCTCGAACAGCAGCCGCGCGCGCCCGCGGGTGGAGTGCATCTCTTCCTTCGTGACGCGGTACGACGGACACATCGTGCCCTTGCCGTCGTGGCGGCGGCAGTTGCCCACGCCGACGCAGCGGTTCGCCGCATATGCGAACGAGCCGTAGTCGTCCGGCTCGTAGGTGAAGTGCGTCTGCGGCTCCCACGGCCGGTAGTACTGGCCCATGCGCAGGTTCTCGTCGGGCGCGTACGCGTCGACGACCTTGCCGGGATTCATCTTTCCGGCCGGATCCCAGATGCGCTTGTACTCGCGGAACGCCTGATAGATCTCCTCGCCGAACATGATCGGGAGCAGCCGCCCGCGGGCTTGCCCGTCGCCGTGCTCGCCCGAGAGCGAGCCTTTGTACTTCGCGATCAGGTGCGCGGCCTCGTCGAGAAAACGCATCCACGCGGCGACGCCGTCCGCCGTGAACAGATCGAAGCTCACCCGGCAGTGGATGCAGCCTTGGCCGAAATGCCCGTACAGCGCCGCCTCGTAGCCGTACTTGTCGTAGAGCGCGCGCAGCTCGCGCAGGTACGCGCCGACGTCCTGCGGCGCGACCGCGGAGTCTTCCCAACCCGGCCAGTTCGCCGGCTCGTCCTTGAGCTTCGCCGTCGCGCCGAGGCCCGACTCGCGCACCGCCCACAGCATCTGCTGCTGCGCTTCGTCGGTGACCAGCTTCATCGACTTCGCCTTGCCGCGCAGCGCCTCCATGCACGCCTCGGCGCGGCGCTTCGACTCCTCGAGATCGTCGGAGCCGAACTCCGCCATCAGCCAGCCGCCGCCCTCGGGGAGCAGCGCGACGTCCTCCGGCTTCATGTTCTTCTTGCGCATGTAGCCGATCAAGATGTCGTCGAGCCCTTCGAGCGCGATCGGCTCGTGCGCGTTGACGTCGGGGACGTGGTCGCCGGCGGTGTAGATGTCGTCGAACCCGAGCACCAGGATTACCCGCTTGGACGGATTCGGGATCAGCTTCACCTTCGCGCTCAGCACGACGCCCAGCGTGCACTCGGTGCCGACGAAGGCGCGCGCGACGTTGAACCCGTTCTCCGGCAAGAGCTGCTGCAGCGGGTAGCCGGAGACGAGGCGCGGGATGTCGGGGAAGCGCGCGCGGATCGTGTCGGCGTACCGGTCGCGCAGGCCGCGCAGGCCGCGGTAGATCTCGCCGACGCGGTCCGAGCGCGCGCAGAGTGCGTCGAGCGCCGCCGGCGAGGTCTCACCGACCGTCAGGCGCAGGCCCTCGTACGTCAGGATCTCGAGCTCGTACACGTTCTCTTCCGTTTTGCCGGCCATCTGCGCGTGCATCCCGCACGAGTTGTTGCCGATCATCCCGCCCAGCGTGTTGTGCGTGTGCGTCGCGGGATCGGGCCCGAACCACAGCCCGTACGGTGCGGCCGCCGCGCGCAGGTCGTCGAGCACGATCCCCGGCTCGACGCGCGCCCAGCGCTGCTCCGCGTCGATCTCGAGCACGCGGTTGAAGTACTTCGAGCAGTCGAGCACGATCGCGATGTTGCAGCACTCGCCGGCCAGCGAGGTCCCGCCGCCGCGCGCGAGGATCGGCGCGCCGTACAGGCGCGCGATCTCGACCGTGGCGACGACGTCGTCCGCGTTGCGCGGCACGACGACGCCGATAGGAACCTGGCGGTAGTTCGAGGAGTCGGTCGCGTACAGCGCGCGGCTGCCGTCGTCGAAGCGAACCTCGCCGGCGATGCGCGCGCGCAGCGCCGCGGCGAGCGCGCCGGCGTCACCGTGCCACTCGCCGCGCTGGTCGGGGCGCACGCCGGGCGGCGTTTCCGGGGCGCCGGCGAGCCGGGTTCCGTCGAGTCCGGTGATGAGGTCGATGAGCACGAGCGGGGTCCTCGGTGAAGCTAGGTGAGCGCGAATTGCGCCGCGTCGGCGTGCTTGAACGCCAAACCGTGTCCGGGGCGCGAGCGGTCCGGCCGCAGCGCGCCGCCGACCGGCTCGACCACGCCGTCGAACAGCATGCGCTCGATGCGCACGTGATCGTGAAAGTACTCCATGTGCCGCAAGCGCAGGCACGCGGCGGCCGCGTGCAGGTGCAGCGCCGGCCCGCAGTGCGTCGAGAGCGGCAAGCGGTTCACCTCGCAGAACCCGTCGATCGCGAGCAGCCCCGTGTAGCCGCCGCAGCGCGTCGCGTCCGCCTGCAGCACGTCGACGGCGGGCGCGACGAGCGCGGCGTCGGCGGTGTCGGTCACGTACTCGCCGGACGCGATCGCCATCCCGGGCGGCGCGTGCTCGCGCACGCGGCGCGTGCCGTCCACGTCACGGTGGTCGACCGGCTGCTCGAACCAGGTGACGCCGAGCGGCGCGAAGTCGTGCGCGACCGCGATCGCCGCGGCCACGTCGTAGCCGCCGTTGCCGTCGACGAACAGCTCGCAGCGCGGTCCGATCGCCTCGCGCGCGGCCTTCGCGCGCGCGACGTCGCGCCGGTGATCGCGGCCGACCTTCATCTTCACGGCGTGAAAACCGGCTTGCGCCCAACCGCCGAGCTGCTCTTGCAGCGTGGCCTCGTCGTACGAGGTGAAGCCGCCGCTGCCGTACGCGGGGACGCTCTCGCGCACCAGCCCGATCAGATCGCACAGCGCGACGCCGTGCAGCCGCGCGCGCAGATCCCACAGCGCCACGTCGATCGCCGCGATCGCATACGAGGCGATCCCCGCGCGCCCGGCGTTGCGCACTACGCCCGTCATGCGCGTCCACAGCGCGCGCGTGTCGAGCGCGTTGCTGCCGTGCACGACCGGCGCCAGCGTCTCGGCGATCACCGTCGCGGCGGCGGCGCTCGCATACGACCAGCCCGTCCCGTGCGCGCCGCCGGCGTCGATCTCGACCAGCACGAGGGTCGTCGATTCCCAGCGCGCCGTTCCGTCGGACTCCGGCCGGTCCGTCGGAACGCGGTATGCCGACACCGCGAGACGGTCGACCGGGACGCCGTTGGCGCGGCTCACGGCCGCCGCGCTCACGTGTCGTGACGCGTCGGGAACAGGCCCGCCAGCACGCCTTTCAGCGATTGCACGAGCACCGGCTCTTCGTCGGGATCGCCTTTGAGCATTGCGCTCGCGAACGCTTTCGCCTGTTCCGGGGTCACGTGCGGCGGCAGCATCGAGATGTTCGGATCGGTGAGCACTTCGAACACGGCCGGCCGGTCGGCGTGCAGCACCTGCTCCCAGCCGGCGGCGAGGTCGTCGGCTCGCTCGACGCGCACGCCCGCCAGGCCCAGCATCTTCGCGTAGTCCGCGTACGGAAAATCGGGCAGGTCTTGGGAGCCCGGAAACTTCGGGACGCCGGTCTCGATGCGCATCTCCCACGTCACCTGGTTGAGGTCGCGGTTGTTGGCGACGAAGAACACGAGCCGCGGATCGCTCCAGCGCTTCCAGTACTTCGCCACCGTGATGAGCTCGTTGATGCCGTTCATCTGCATCGCGCCGTCGCCGGTGATCGCGATGACGGGGCGGTCGGGGAACGCGAACTTCGCCGCGATCGCGTACGGAACGGCGGAGCCCATCGTCGCCAGGCTGCCGGAGAGCGACCACTTCATCCCGCGCCGCATGTCGAGGTGCCGCGCCGACCAGTTCGTCGACGTGCCGGCGTCCGCGGTGAGGATGGCGCGGTCCGGCAGCCGGCGGTTGAGCTCGACGAACACGTCCTCGGGGTTGACCGGATCGCCGGCGATCGCTGCGCGCGAGGCGTCGACGCGCGCGTCGTGCCGCTCGGCCTTGGCGATCTTCTCGCGCCAGCCCGTGTCGCTCTTTTGCCGCAGCAGCGGCAGCAGCGCCGCGAGCGTGTCGCGCGCGGATCCTTGCAAGCTCACCTCGGTGGGATAGCGGATGCCCACCCGCGCGCCGTTGACGTCGATCTGCACGCCGCGCGCATGGCCTTCTTTCGGCAAGAACTGCGCGTACGGATAGTTGGTGCCGACCATCAGCAGCGTGTCGCACGACGCCATCATCTCGCTCGACGCCTTCGTGCCGAGGAGTCCGAGGGTGCCGGTGACCCACGGCAGGTCGTCGGGAAGCACCGCTTTGCCGAGCAGCGCTTTGGCGCAGCCCGCTTGCAGCCGGTCGGCGAGCGCGATCAGCTCCTCCTCGGCGCCGAACGCGCCCGCGCCGGCCAGGATCGCGACCTTCGAGCCGGCGTTCAGCACCTCGGCCGCGCGCTCGAGATCCGCCTGCGGCGGGATCATGCGCGCCAGCGCGATCCCGATGCTCGACGCGTTGTTGCTCATCATGTGCGGCGGGTGGGCGACCGCTTTTTCTTCCTGCAGATCCTTGGGGAAGATCAGCGCGGTGACGGTGCGCGCCGAGAGCGCGGCGCGCACGGCGCGGTCGATCGCGTGGCGGACCTGCGCCGGGCTCATCAGCGTCACGCAGTACTCGCTCGCGACGTCCTTGTAGAGGCTCTGCAGGTCGACTTCTTGCTGGTACTCGCTGCCGATCGCCGTGGTCGCCGACTGGCCGGTGAGCGCCAGCACCGGCGTGTGGTCGTTCTTCGCGTCGTAGAGCCCGTTCAGCAGGTGGATCGCGCCCGGGCCCGAGGTCGCCAGGCACACGCCCAGCTCGCCGGTGAACTTCGCGTGCGCGCAGGCCATGAACGCCGCCTGCTCTTCATGACGCACTTGGATGAAGTCGATCGCGTCGTCGTGGCGGTCGATCGCGGCGATGATGCCGTTGATCCCGTCGCCGGGATACCCGTAGATGCGCCGCACGCCCCAGGCGATCAGGCGCTCGATCAGAAAGTCGCTGACGGTCGTTGCCACGTGTGCCGCTCCGTTATGCCGCGGGATAGGCGATGGTCGTGATGAGCGCGTTCTCGGACTGCCGCGAGTCCAGCCGCGTGTGCTGGACGACGATCGGCTCGTCGGAGAGGATCACGCTGGCGTAATCCGTTGCGCGCGGGATCGGCTCCGGGTCGTCGAGCTCGTTGAAGCGCTGGTGCAGCGTGCGCCGGGCCGGAACCGTCAGCCGGTACGGACCGGCCGGCTCGCGATCTTTGAAGTAGACGGTGATCTCGACGTGGGCGTCGCGTTCGCCGGTGTTGAGCATGCACGCGGTCTCATGGCTGGTGAACTCGGGAGCGGGGCCGTTGCTCCACGCCGGAATATACCCTTCCGCGATCACCCACGCGGTCGAACCGAAGGTCTGCATCGTCCCGGGATATACCCCTCCCCACCAGGGGTCGACACGCGGCCGGCGGCGCCTCGGTCTGCCCCGGTCCGGCCAAGTTGTCGAACGCCGCCTTCGCGAAGAATCCGATGCTTAGGGCGTGTAGGCGGTCGCTTTGCGTCTCACGAGATAGAGCGCGATTCCGAGCAGCGCCCAGACCGAGCCGACGGCTTTCGCCGTCGTGCCGAGGTAGGTCCAGATCACGAAGCACACGATGAGGCCGAGCAGCGCGAGCACGATCGCGTACCAGTTCGCCCACCGGCCTTCGCGCCAGGCGTTCACGGCGGCGGCGAGGTTCACGCCCATGAACGCGATCAGCGCGCCGAAGTTCAGCAGCTCCGCGCCGAGCTCGTAGCTGAACGCGAGGCCGCCGGCGAGAACGATCGCGCCGATGATCAGCACGTTGTTCGCCGGAATGCGGCTGTTCGGGTCGAGCGCGCCGAAGAGCTTGCGCGGCAGCGCGCCGTCGCGTCCCATCGCGAACAGCAGGCGCGCCGCGCCGAGGTGCGAGGCCATCCCCGAGCCGATCGTGGCGACCAGCAGCGAGACGTTCACGACCCCGAACAGCAGCGCGCCGCCGACCTGGCCCGAAACGTGGACGTACGCGGTGTCGACGTCGGGGAACGGCTTTCCGGCCGGCCACGCGAGCTGCGCGAGATAGACTTCGAGCGCGGCCAGAACGCCGGTGATCAAACAGGTCGCCACGATCGCGCGCGGGATCGTGCGCTGCGGCTCGTGCGCTTCGTCGGTCAGCGTCGAGATGCCGTCGAACCCGATGTAGGTCAGCACGGCGATCGCCGTGCCGCTGAACACCGCGCGCGTCGACCACGTCGCCGGGTCGTAGAACGGCTTCGTCAGCGCGGCGCCGGCCAGGTGCAGCTGCAGCACGTAGTGCACGGCGGCGATCCCGAACGCGACGATGACGACGCCGAGCCCGGCGGCGAGCAGCGCGTTGATCAGCGCCGACGTCTCGACGCCGCGCAGGTTCAGCCCGGTGAACAGCAGCGCGAACGCGATCACCAGCAGCGGGTACGGCAGGGCCGGAAAGAAGTTCTCGACCGCTTTGCTCGACCAGATCGTGCAGATGAGCGGGTTGACGACGTAGTCGAGGACCATCGCCCAGCCGACGAAGTAGCCCGCGCCGGCATGCAATTCTCGGCCGACGTACGTGAACGCCGAGCCGCCTTGCGGATACGCGCGGGCCATCCGGCCGTAGCTGACCGCGGTGAACGCCATCGCGACCAGCGCGATCAAGATCGCGGTGACGACGTGTCCGCGCGCCTCCTTGTCGATCACGCCGAACACCGGCATCGGCGCCGTCGGCTGGATCAGGATCAGCCCGTAGAGGACGAGGTCGCGGAAGCGCAGCGCGCGCTTGAGCGTGATCGGCCGGCCGGTGACGGCCTCGGCTTCGGCGGGACTGATCAGCGGGCGCGCTCCATGCCTCGCCCTCGTTCGCCGCCCGCTCGGTTGCGTCTTGCAGTTCTCCGGCAGTATCGCAACGCTGTCACCGATCGGGCACCGCGTTTTGCAACATCTGCTTCCCTGGCCGCTAATGTAAGAGCATGCAGCAAACGGTATGGAAGCGCGCGAAACCGCGGCTCGCGCTTCTCGGCGGCGAACCGGGCGCGCGCAACGAGGTTGCGCCCGCACTTGCACTCGACTTCGAGCTGTGCGCGTTCGAGGGCGCGCGCCCGCCGCAGGCGCTGCTGCTGTTCGGCACGCCGGCGACGTTCCGCGAGGCGCTGCTCGACCTGCGCGCGCGCAGCGACGTGCCGGCGCTGCTGATCCTCGACGAAGCGGGGCCGGCGGACCGTATCGACGCGCTCGAGCACGGCGCCGACGACGTGCTGGTGCAGCCGGTCGACGCCCCCGAGCTGATGGCGCGGCTGCGCGCGGTGATCCGGCGCGTCGTGCGCCCGGCACCGAGCGTGCTGCGCGCCGGCGACATCGAGATCAACCTCGATTCCTCGTCGGTGCGGCGCGGCGCGCGCGAGGTGGCGCTCTCGCCGACGGAGTTTTCGCTGCTGACCGTGCTCGCGCGCAGCAACGGCGCCGTCGTTCCGCGCGCGCGGCTGATCGACGAAGTGTGGGGCTCCGAGCGGCAAGCCTCCGCGACGACGGTGCACACCTTCGTCTCGTACCTGCGCGCGAAGCTCGGCGACGCCGGCACGGCGCCCGTCGTGCGCACCGTGCGCGGCGTCGGTTACGCGCTCAACGTCGGGTAGCGAAACCTAGGAGTTTGTCGAGCTTCGCTCGGCAAAACGACGACGGGCGGATCGGGCGAAGCCCGAACGCGAGGGTCACCGCAGGTGACCCACTAGACGGCGAACCGCTCCAGCGCGCGCGCTTCGGCCTCGAACCGCAGCTCGCCGGTGAGGCGCGCCGCGAAGCGCAGCGCGGCGATGACGTCGCGCACGAGCCCGCCGCGCCGGATCAGCGCCAACCCGCGCTCGCCGTGCTCGAGCGCGCCGCGGCGGTCGCCCACCAGGTCGAGCGCGCGCGCCTTGGCGAGCAGCAGCGAGCCGAAGTGGTGCGACTCGGTGTCCGGCGCGCGGAGCGCGAGCGCCGCGTCGGCGTGCGCCAGCGCGCGGCTGCCGTCCAGCAGCGCGACGCGCACCTCGGCGGCGCGCAGCTCGTAGAACCAGCGCAGCAGGTAGTGCCGTTCGGGGATCGCGTCGCGCGCCAGCGCGAGGTAGCGGAGCGCTTCCTGCGAGCGCGCGCCGGCGACCTGGATGCGCGAGACGAGCAGATAGATCCGTCCCAGCCAGCTGCCGCCGACGACGGCGGGCGCGAGCGAGCCCGCCTCGTTCGCGTGGCGAAGCGCATCGTCGCTCGCGGCGTTGGAGGCGGCACACGCGAGTGCCAGCAGCGCCCAGACGCGCTCGTACCCGAGTGCGTGCCAGGACGCGGCGGCGTGCGCTTGCGCCGCCTCGCTGTACGCGTGCGGCTGCAGCTCGGCGAAGGCGAGCTTCGTGATCGCGATGTCGGTCGCGATGCGCAGCTCGGCGGCTTTCGGCACCGCCGTGCACGCGAAGAGCGCGTCCTGCGCGCGGCCGTAGACGGCGAGCGCGGCTTTGGGGTCGTGACCGCCCTGCAGCACGTTGGCGAGGAAACGCAGATGGCGGGCGTGCGCGCGCCGCTGCCAGTCCTGCGCGCCCGGCGGCGGAACGCTCAGCTCCGCCGCGCGCGCCGCGAGCTCGCTCGCGCGGCGGTAGTCGGGCCGGACGTATTCCGCATAGGCGGCCGCGAAGGCCAGCTCGGCGGTCGCCGCTCCGGACGCGGTGCGTTCGCCGAGCGCGTACTCCGCGCGCGCGCGCTCGTGCTCGCCGCTCTCGGTGTGCGCGGTCGCGCGCGCGGCGTGCAGCGAGGCGCAGATCTCCGGCGGCGCACCGCGCTCCAGCAGCATCTCGCCGTAGGCGAGCGCTTCGGCGGTGCGGCCTTGGTTCACGAGCTCGTGCAGCGTCTCGATCGCCTCGAGGTACGACTCCTGGCGCGTCTTGCCGACCGCGGCGTTCGGGTGCTGGCGCAGCGCCTCGACGATCAGCTCTCTGGCGCGCGCGCGCTCGCGGTAGAACTGCCGCCGCGAGATCCCGAGCTCGTGCACGACCGCTTTGTGGCTGGCCCCTTCGATGTCGCAGCGCTGCACGATGCGCGCGGCGCGCGAGCCCTCCGGCAGCGCGGCGCGGATCGTCGCGCGCAACTGCAGCATGAACGCTTGCTGCTCGTCGGCGCGCGCGGCGGCGAGCCGCTCGGCGACGAGGGGATTCTTGCGCAGCTCGGACGGTTCGGCGATGTGGCGCACCAGATGGCGAATCGCAGCGTCGAGCGCGGCTCCGCCGAGCGGCGCGGCTTTCGGTTCGCCGTACACAGCTTGAGCGAAAACCTCAGAGGGGCGCACTGGGAAACTCCCGGAAACAGCCGACCTACTAATTGATTAGTATATTCGGTTTTCACTATACCCAGCGGCGACACGCGAAGTCAAGCGGCGCAAGCGGCGAAATGCTGTCTTAATACTGCCTCGCACTCGCGCAGAATTCGCTCATGTGTCGCAGCGGCAGAGCTGCGGCAGTTTGTGTGCGGCACCGTTGCGGCACCGCTAATGCGGGGTTAACGTTGCGCGCAGGTGGTACCGAAGCGAATGTCCCCGGCCACGTGCCGCGGGGCATTATTTCCACTCACCACTTTGAAAAGGCTAAGCGTGATAGAACGAATCGTACACGCGATGAGCCGGTCCTTGCGCGGCATCATTGGAATGGCGCTTGCGATCGCACTCATGGCGTCGATCGCCGCTCCGACGCTCGCCGACACGACGACAGGCAACATCTCGGGAACGGTGACGGCCAACGGCCAGCCTCTCTCCGGTGTTTCCGTCAGCGCGGTCGCTCCGTCCGGACGCTACACCGCACGCACCGACGCGAAGGGTTTCTTCAGCATCGTCGGCGTGACCCCCGACACCTACACCATCACGTTC